>Ga0187894_10000025_pt1 | contig 218364 bp, 219 predicted proteins | sample GBC1701081metaG_FD_136650 | JGI IMG/M metagenome (GOLD analysis project Ga0187894, IMG submission 136650) | White microbial mat communities from a lava cave in the Kipuka Kanohina Cave System on the Island of Hawaii, USA - GBC170108-1 metaG ... | reverse complement strand
TGCGCTCGCGAAGATCCCCCGAATATGGCTTGCCCATGATCCACCTCCAAACACGGTGAATCACAAACCAGCCCGCAAGGGAATCCCACGCGATTCACTTTTGGAGTCCGATGCTCTAGCGTCGCCGCGCGGTCTCCAGCGCCTCGGAAGTGACCGGATAGCCGATCCCTTCGGGGATGCAGACCCGCAGCTCGCCCTCGCGCTTCTCGACCCAGGGCGTGATCTTCGCAACCGGATGACGCGCCGCGTCCGCCCGCGCCTCGGCGATCGAGCCGAAGCCGGCCAGCCGTTCGAGGTTGCGCCGCGTCGGGAAGATCGCCTTGGCGCGGCCGGCGTGAAGCTCGGCCAGGACCTCGGCCGCGCTCGCCCAGAAGGCGCGCACCGCTTCATGCGCGTTGACGCTTGGGGGCGCGGCTTCGGGCGGCGCCTCGGCGAGGAAGAAGCAGGTGTCGAAGCGGCGCGCCTCGCGGAAATTGGGACACCAGCGCGCGAACGGGACCAGCGCGTCGAGCGCGAGCGTCAGGCCCTGCTCGCCGAGCAGGCGGTCGAACGGCTCGCCGCGCTCGATCCCGGCGCGTAGCGCGTCGATCGCTGCCGGATTGGGCGGCGGCAGCAGCGCCGGGGCGATTCCGGTCTCCTCGATCGTCTCCCGGATCGCGGCGATGCGCGCCGCACCGTCTTCGAATTCGGGCGACAAGGCCCCGAGGCGCCGATCTTCTTCGTCGATCCGGCCGCCGGGGAAGACCAGGGCGCCGGCGGCGAACGCCATATGTCCGGCGCGCTCCATCATCAGATATTCGGGCGGCCGGTTTGCGCTTTCGCGCGCCAGCACCAGGGTCGCCGCCGGGATCGGTTCGGGAAGATCGGACATGACCGCCTGCTAGGCGCTCGCGCGGCGCGATGCTAGGCGGAGCGCATGAGCGAAGCCGGGATCGCCTTCGTCAACACCGTGTTCGTGCCGACCGGGCTGATGCTGATCATGTTCAGCATGGGGCTGACCCTGGCGCTCAGGGACTTCGCCCTGGTGGCGCGGCGCGGCGGGCTGGTCGCCGTGGGGCTCGGCACCCACCTCTTCGTCCTGCCTTTGCTCGGCCTCGGCATCGGCTTCCTGTTCGGGCTGCCGCCCGCGCTCGCGCTCGGCCTGTTCATCATCTCGATCTGCCCGGCGGGGACGACCTCCAACGCGCTGACCTTCGTCGGCAGAGGCAATGTCGCGCTGGCGGTGATCCTGACCGCTTTGACCAGCCTGATCACGGTCTTCACCATTCCGCTGCTGCTGAGCTGGGCGATTCCCTGGTTCCTCGGCGGCCAAAGCGGGACGGTGCCGACCTTGTCGGTGCCGCACACCATGGTGCAGCTTGCCCGCATCACGCTGCTGCCGGTCGCGGTCGGCATGATCGTCCGCCATTTCGCGCCCGATTTCGCGGCGCGGATGGCGCGCTGGCTGCGCCCGACCAGCTTCGTGATCCTGATCGGCGTGATCGGCTTCTCGGTCGCGGTCAGCTTCGAGATGGTGCTGCAGAATCTGGTCGCGGCGACGCCGGCGATCTGGGCGCTCAACCTCGCCGCGACCGGCTTCGGGCTGATGATCGGCCGACTGATCGGGGCCAATGCCCGCGATGCGATGACGCTGGCGATCGAGACCGGGGTCCAGAATGCGACGCTCGCCATCTTCCTGACGCTGACCGTGCTTCACAGCCTGCCGCTGGCGGTCACCCAGAATATCTACGGCGTGATCATGATCCTGGATGCCACCCTGCTGATCCGCTGGTGGCGCCGGCGGATTGCCGCCGAAGAAGGCGCGTGACGTCGTAAAGCAGCCCGAGGTTCCGGCGCAAATTCTCGACCGGCCCTCCTTCGCTCCTGCGGAGCTGCGGCGGGCAGCCTACGCCGCCTCGCGACCGGCTTGCCAGCCAAAGCCGCGAAGCGGCGTAGGCTGGTGGAGCCGAGGGGAATCGAACCCCTGACCTCTGCAGTGCGATTGCAGCGCTCTCCCAGCTGAGCTACGGCCCCGGTCCCGGGTGGGCGCCCCAGATAGCGACGGGCGCGCGATGTTGCAATGGATCGCTTGCCCCCGGCCTTTGACTCTTTTGACGAGCGCGCCGAAAGCGGACGGCGAGGGAGGAAGCGATGACCACCACCCGCGCCTGGCACCTGATGTCGCGCCCGCCCGGACTGCCGGACATGAGCAATTTCGCGCTGAAGGACGTGCCGCTGCCCGCGCTTCAGGACGGCTGGGTCCGGGTCGACAATCAATGGCTGTCGGTCGATCCCTATATGCGCGGACGGATGAACGACGTGAAGAGCTACGTCCCGCCGTTCGCGCTCGACGAGCCGATGCAGGGCGGCGCCGTCGGCACGGTGGTCGAAAGCCGCTCGCCGCATTTCAAGGAAGGCGAGACCGTCTTCCACATGCTCGGCTGGCGCGAGGCCGTCGCCGCGCCCGCGGAGGCGTTCAACAAGGTGCCGCCGATGCCGGTCGCCGACCATCAATGGCTCGGCAATCTCGGCCTGACCGGGGCCACCGCTTATTTCGGGCTGCTTCGCGTCGCGGCGGCGAAGGAAGGCGACATCGTCTTCGTCTCGGCCGCCGCCGGCGCGGTCGGATCGGCGGTGGTGCAGATCGCCAAGGCCAAAGGTATGACCGTGATCGGCGCGGCGGGCGGAGCCGACAAGGCCGCCTGGGTGCGCGAACTCGGCGCCGACGCCGCGATCGACTACAAGGCCGGACCGATCCTGAAGCAGCTGGTCGAGGCCGCGCCCAAGGGGATCGACGTCTATTTCGACAATGTCGGCGGCGATCATCTCGACGCCGCCTTCGCCACCTCGCGCCAGAACGCCCGGTTCGCGATCTGCGGCATGATCGAGGACTATAATGAAGGCTCCAACCACGTCTTCCGCTTCATCACCCGGGTGATCGCGGCGCGGATCCGGATGCAGGGCTTCATCTACACCGACCATCTCGCCGAGATGGGCGACTTCTACCGCGAGATGGGCGGCTGGATCGCGAACGGCCAGGTCATCTCGCGCGAGACCGTCCGCGACGGAATCGAAGCCGCGCCCCAGGCCTTTCTCGACCTGTTCAGCGGCGGCAATATGGGGAAGATGCTGGTTCGGCTTTAGGCGCGCGCTTTCGCCCGTTCGCCGATCCGCCGGAGGTCGGCGACGAAGCGGTCATATTCCTCCTCCTTGTTGTCGCGGATGCGGAGCAGGAAGCTCGGGTGGACGGTGACCCAGGCCTCGCCGCCTTCGGGCAGGTCGTGGCCGCGCCCGCGCAGGCTGGAAATCGTCACCACCTTGCCGAACAGCGACCGCGCCGCGGTGGTGCCCAGCGCCACGATCAGCGGCGGCCGGATCAGCGCCAGCTCCTGCTGCAGCCACCAGCGGCAGGCGGCGATCTCGCCGCCGTCGGGCTTGTCGTGGATCCGCCTTTTGCCGCGTTGGACGAATTTGAAATGCTTGACCGCGTTGGTGACATAGGTCCGCGCGCGGTCGACCCCGGCGTCGGCGAGCGCGCGGTCGAACAACTGCCCTGCCGGGCCGACGAACGGCCGCCCCGCGACATCCTCCTGGTCGCCCGGCTGCTCGCCGACGAACAGGATCCGGGCATTGAGCGGACCTTCGCCGAACACGGTCTGGGTGGCGCATTTGTAAAGATCGCAGCGGGTGCAGCGCATCGCCTCGGCGCGGACCGCCTTCCAGCTTTTCTCGGCATTGTCGCCGACCCGCGCCGCCGAACGCCTCACCATCTCGGTCTCCCGCGCCTGCGCGCCCTTGACCAACGCGCCGATCGAAGCGGTCTCGGGCATGTTCTTCCAATATTTCTTCGGCATCTCCTTGAGCATCGCGCCGATTTTCAGCCGCGCGGGATTGAAGATCGCGGCATAATAGGTCTCCCACAACGCCTCGAGCGGGTCGCCGGCGGGCGCATCGGCCTTGGTCGCGCCCGGTCCCTCGCGCAGCGTGTCGCCGTCCCAGTGCAGCGACAGCTCGGGAGTCAGGATCGACCAGCGCATGGTGGCGAAGCGCCGGACGAAGAAGCCGGCATTGGCGCGGACGATATGATGTTCGGGCTCGAACCAGGCGACATGGTGCGGCGCGCCCTCGCCGTCCGCGACCGCGCGGAAGCGCAGGAAGGCGCGCATCTTGTGCATGTCGCGCCGCACCGATTTCGCCATCAGTTCGAGCCGGCGCAGCAACGGATCGGCCGGGTCTTCCATCGCCCGGGGGTCGGCGCGCAACCGGCACAGGAAAGCGTAGAGCAGAGCGAAGCGTTCGGGATCGCGGTGACAGATCGCCGATTGCGCAAGATCGACGAATGCGCGCGAGACCGAGAAGAGGCCGGGCATGGCCGGCGGCGCGGGCGCGGGGGTGCCGAACAGATCATTGGCGTCGCCGACCTCCCAGACGATTTCCTCAGGGGCGGCGCGGACCATCGCCAGCGCCCGTGCCGCCTCGCGCCAGCCGTCGAAATCGTCCTCGGCGGCGAGGCGGACGGCGCGGATCGGCCGCCGTTCAGTCGCGCGCGTCGCCAGGGTCGGCCTCCTCGGCGATCGCCAGCTCTTTGGGCTTGCGCGCCTCGAATATCCGGGCGAGCCGCTCCTGCTCCGCCTGCGGCAGATCCTCGGCGGCGGCGGGGAACATCTCTTCCTCCTCCTCGTCGATATGATGCTCGTAACGATGGTGCATCTCGCCGAACTTTTCGATCCAGGCCGCCGAGGCCGTTTCGAGCTCGACCAGCTCACCGAGAAGATCGTCGATCTCCTTATGCTCGGCGACCGAGTGGCGAGCATCGTCGCGCAGCTCGGGCCGGGCGAGCATCGTCGCGTAGAGCGATTCCTCCTCGGCCGCGGCATGCGCCGACACTTCGACCCGGAAGGCCTCGAACAAAGCGCGCCGCGCCTCCTCGTTCTCGGTCCCGGCGAGCCGCGCGAGCATCGCGCGGTGGCGGTCGTGATCAGCCTTCAGATCGGCGAAGATACGGGCATCTGCCATGACAAGCTCCTGCGGGTTCGACCGATCAACCGGCGAGCCCCGCTCTTGTTTCACCGCCCGAACAGTTCGAGCTGCGCCGGGGCCCGCCGCGGCGGAGGCAATGCGGCGTCGGCGAGCGCGACCGGGCGCCAGTCGGACGCGACCAGGAACGGCCGCAGCCGCGCGACCGAAACGGTGAGCCGGCCGACATCGTCGAGCCGCAGCCGGCGGTGGCGGCGCGCGGCGAGAATCCGATCGACGGCGCCAACCCCGAGCCCGGGGACGCGCAGCAACGCCTCGCGCGGCGCGCGATTGACGTCGACCGGGAAGAAATCGCGATGCTTGAGCGCCCAGGCGCGCTTGGGATCCATGTCGAGCGGGAACAGCCCCGACTCATCGGCCGCGCCGGCGACCTCGCGGCTCGAAAATCCGTAGAAGCGCATCATCCAGTCGGCCTGATAGAGTCGATGCTCGCGCATCAGCGGCGGCCGGACCAACGGCAGCACCGCGGACGCATCGGGGATCGGCGAGAAAGCCGAATAGTAGACGCGGCGCAGCCGGAAGCGATCGTAGAGGCCGGCCGCCCGCCTGACGATCGCGGCGTCGGTCGCCGCGTCGGCGCCGACGATCATCTGGGTCGACTGGCCGGCCGGAGCGAAACCCGGCGCCGAGCGGTAGCGCGCCTTGGCGTCGGCGCCGTCGAGGATTGCGGTCTTCATGTCCTTCATCGCGCCTTCGATGCGATCGCCATCCTTCTCGGGCGCAAGCCGGGCGAGGCCGGCACGGGTCGGCAATTCCACGTTGATCGAGATGCGGTCGGCATGAATCCCGGCCTGACGGACCAGCGCGGGATCGGCGTCAGGGATCGTTTTCAGATGGATGTAGCCGCGAAAGTCATGCTCCTCGCGCAGGCTGCGCGCGACCTCCACGATCTGCTCCATCGTATAGTTCGCCGACCGGATGATGCCCGAGGAGAGGAACAGCCCCTCGATATAATTGCGCCGATAGAAAGCGAGCGTCAGCTGCACCACCTCCGCAATGGTGAAGCGCGCGCGGCGCACGTTCGAGCTCTTGCGATTGATGCAATAATGGCAGTCGAAGATGCAGCTGTTGGTTAGCAGAATCTTGAGCAGGCTGATGCAGCGCCCGTCCGGTGCATAAGCGTGACAGATCCCCATGCCTTCGGTCGAGCCCAGGCCCTTGCCGTTGATGCTGTCGCGCCGCTGGGTTCCCGAAGAGGCGCAGGAGGCGTCATATTTGGCAGCATCGGCAAGGATCGCGAGCTTTTGGCGGACATCGGGCACGGACATTTGTTCTCTATATGTTCTAGTTGCTTCGCTGTCCAGCTTTCCTGACACAAGGAGCCCTCCGGAAGCCGGGGGATGGCTTCCGGAGGGCCCTTGTTCGCGCCAGCGCGTCTCTCTCAATCGGCCACCAGCCTTGCAAGGCGTGAAACCCTCGACGAGTCGGGAGGTTCCGGGCCTATCGCCGAAACCGCGTCACTCGGCTAAATTGCCGAAGGCACGAATCGCGGGAGAGGCAGGCATGCAGATCGGACAGGGACTGGCCGCTGCGGTTTTCGGCATTGCTGGCGGCGCGGCTTTGGTGCTGGCGGCCCCGCTCGTGGCGTCCGATCCACCGGCGGCCGCGCATCCCGAAGCCACGCATTCATCGCCCGCCGCCGCGCATGGGACCGGCCGCTGGGCACCTTATCATCAGACCGAGCTGACCTCCGACAGCCATGATGGCGACCATGGCGTGCCGGGACCGGAGATCGCGGACCGCGCCTGCGCCTATTTCGAGAATGCCGGCTTTGGCGGGCGCCGCGGCGACGTCCGTGACGGCGGCAATGTCGAGTGGCTCGGGCGGCGCATGGACAATCGAATCTCGGCCGTCGCCTGCCATGCCGGCTGCCGGCTGCTCGCTTATCCCGACATCAATTTCGGCGGTGCGCGGCGGGTTTTCACCGGCGCGGTCGCCAATGTCGGCGCGTCCTGGAACGACCGGATCAGCGCGCTTCGGGTGATCTGCGAGGCCGAGGCCGCGCATTGATACGACAGGCCGGTCAGTCCGGAATCGTGCAGATATCGACCCAGTCGGTCGCCACCAGCTCGGCGAGCCGGGCGGGGGTGACCTCGACCGAGCAGTTGAGCGAGCCGGCGGCGGGATAGACGATGTCGAACGGGCGCAGCGAAATGTCGCAATAGACCGGCAGCGGCGTCGCCAGGCCGAACGGACAGACGCCGCCGACCGGATGGCCGGTCAGCGCCAGCGTCTCCTCCGCGCCGAGCATGCGCGGCCGGGCGCCGAACGCCTGCTTGGTCTTGGCATTGTCGAGCCGGGCATCGCCGCGGGTGACGAGCAGGAAGACCTTGTCGTTGACGCGCACCGCGAGCGTCTTGGCGATCCGCGCCGGCGCGACCCCGAGCGCGAGCGCGGCGGTGGCGACGGTCGCGGTGCTTTCCGCGACTTCGATGATCGACAATTCGGAGGCATGGCGCGCCAGCCAGGCGCGGACGGATTCGAGGCTCATCGCAGCCGCTCTAGCCGGATCGGAAAGACCCGGCCAGAGCGCTGCAATTCTCCGCGTTCCGCCCGTCAGGCGTGGGCCGGCACCGTGTCTGCGGCGCGCTCGATGGCGGCGATGTCGATCTTGCGCATCTGCATCATCGCCTCCATCGCCCGCTTCGCCCGCTCCTTGTCGGGATCATTTATCAATTCGAGCAATCGCTTCGGCGAGACCTGCCAGGACAGACCCCAGCGGTCCTTGAGCCAGCCGCACACACTTTCCTCGCCGCCATTGGCGATGAGCGCCTCCCAGAGCCGGTCGGTTTCGGCCTGGTTCTCGGTCTGGATCTGAAACGAGACCGCCTCGGTGAAGTGGAATTGGGAACCGCCGTTGAGCCCGACATAGGGTCGGCCAGCGAGGGTGAACTCGACCACCAGCACCATGCCGGCCGGCCCCGACGGGGTGTCGGCGGGCGAGCGGACGACCTGGTCGATCCGGCTGTCGGGGAACAGGGTGACGTAGAAGTTCGCGGCCTCCTCGGCATTGCCGTCGTACCACAGACAGGGCGTGATCTTTTCCATCGTCTTTCTCCTATGCCCCCGCTAGCGCCTGGCCGAAACCAGCGCGAAACTGGCGCCCTGCGGATCGAGGCACTGGACGATCCAGCTGCCGCCCGGAACCTCGTGCGGCCCCATCAGCACCTGCCCGCCATTGGCCCCGACCCGCTCGGCGGCGGCGTCGATGCCATCGACATTGATGTAATAGGCCCAGGCCGAGACCGGGACATTCTCCGGCTTGTTCATCATGCCGCCGAGCTGGACGCCGTCCTTGGCGAAGATGCGATAGATGCCCATCGGGCCCATATCCATCTCGGTCTCCGTCACCCAGCCGAACTGGCTCGAATAGAAGTCGAAGGCCGCCGCCTGGCCGTTGCTGGCGTAGAGCTCGTGCCAGCTGACCTTCCCCGGAGTCTGCGGGTCGAGCGCGGCGGGCTCCTGCTCGGGCGGGATCGGGGTCAGGAACTCGAACACGGCACCGCCGGGATCGGCGACGATCGCGAAGCGGCCGACATTGGGGATGTCGTCCGGTGCCCTCAGCACCGACCCGCCGGCAGCTTCGAGGCTCTTGACCGCCGCGTCGGTATCGGTGACGCCGATGACGCCGAGCCAGCCGGGCTTTGCCCCGTTGGCGCACATCTCGTCGTTCAGCGCCATCAGGCCGGCGACGCCGCGATCCCCGACCGAGAGGATGGTGTAACGAAAATCGCCGAGATCGGCCATCGTCTGGTCGGCCGCGTTCCAGCCGACGACGGTCTTGTAGAAGGCGATCGCCGCGTCCCGGTCGGTGGTCATCAGCTCGTACCAGATGAACGAGCCGTGCCAAGGCGCCGTTGCGTCTTTGGTTTCAGTGATCGAAGGGGTTGCGAGGTCGGACATGGATTTGGTCCTTTCTTGACAGGATCGAGGAGAGGAACAGCTAAGCTTTTTGGTCGACGATCGGCGCGAAGCCGCCATAGATCATGCGCTGGCCGTCGAACGGCATGTTGGCATGGTCGGGCTTCATCCGTTCGTCCTCCATCAGCTTCGGCCAGGCCGCATCGCGGCTCTCCTTCGAAGGCCATTCGATCCACGAGAAGACGACGACCTCGTCGTCCTTCGCTTTCACCGCGCCCTTGAAATCGGTCACCTGGCCCTCCGGGACATCGTCGCCCCAGGCCTCGACGACGCGGGTCGCGCCATAGTCCTGGAACACCTTGGCGGCCTTGGCGGCCGTTTCGCGATAAGCATTCTTGTTGGCGGCGGGCACGGCGACGACGAAGCCGTCGGCATAGCCCATCCCGCCGCTCGTACCTTCGTCGACGATCGGGGTGAAACCGCCGAGGATCATGCGCTGGCCGTCGAACGGCATCTTCGTCCCGAATTCCTGCATGCGCGGGTCGCTGCGCATCTTCTCATTGGCCGAATCGCGCACCGCCTTCGACGGATATTCGAACCAGGAAAAGACGACGACCTCGCCCTCTTCCGCCTTCACCGCCCCTTTGAAGTCGGTGACCTTGCCGTCCGGCACGTCATCGCCCCAATTCTCCACCATCCGGCTGGCGCCGAACTCCTTGAACAAGGGAGCGCTCTGGGTCACCTGCGCGCGGAACGCGTCCTTATTCTCGGCCGGCACCGCAAGCACGAAGCCTTCAACATAACTCATCTCGTTTCTCCTCTTGAATTCTGTCAGCGGGTCAGGGGCAGCAAGGCGCGGATCCGTGGATCGCGGAAATAAAGGCCGCCCCAGACGACGATCCCCAAATAGACCCCGAACAGCACATGGCTAAAGAGGGGGCTGCCCACTCTGACGTGCGTAGCGACCGCTCCGCCGAGATATCCGGTCAGCAGGATCGCGCCGAGGACAGCGGTTCGCGGAATCGCATAAAGCAGGGTCGAGCCGAGCAGCAACACCGCGAGCAGGGTGATCGTCGCGCTGTCGGTCGGCCAGCCGAGATCGGCCGAGGCCGCCGCGACCATCGGCTGGGCGACGAGCTTCATCGCCCCGTCCATCACGAAGAACAGGATGGCGAGGCCGCTCAAAACACGGCCGGCGAGCACGCCTTTCGACGTCTTTGCAGCGACCTCGGGAATTGCATCACTCATGGTCAGCGCGTTCATCTCTCGTCTCCCGAAAGAAAAGCGGCGCCGGCCGGGGGTGAGCCGGCGCCGCAGGGGGAATCAAGCGCCGGCGGGCTCGGCGATCGCCGCGGTCGCGGCCTCCATGTCCATCCACATCGGCTCCCAGATATGACCGTCGAGATCCTCGAAGCTGCGGCCGTACATGAAGCCGAAATCCTGCTTCTCGCGCGGCTCGCGGCCGCCGGCGGCAAGCGCCTTTTTTGTGATCTCGTCGACGCCTTCGCGGCTGTCGGCCGAGAGGGCGATCAGCACTTCGCTGGTCTGGTGGGCATCGGCGATCCGCTTCGGCGTGAACTGCGCGAATTTCTCATGGGTCAGCAGCATGACGTAGATGGCCTCGGAAAAGACCATGCAGGCGGCGGTCTCGTCGGTGAACTGCGGATTGTTGGTCGCGCCGACCGCTTCGTAGAAGCGCTGGGCGGCGGGCAGGTCGGCAACCGGCAGGTTCACGAAGATCATCTTGGTCATTGTCAGTCTCCCTAGGTTCCTTGCGTGTCAGCGGCGGCCGCCCTGATAGTCGAGCGCCGGATACCAGTCGGTTCCGCGCCCTTCCGGCGTCCAATCGAGAATGTTCCAGAGCGGCGTCGGATCGGGTGCCAGATGCGGATCGAAGCCTGGATCGGCAGTTTCGGCGTTGCCCTCGGCCGCCCAGAACAGGCGCACGCCGTCATCGTCGCGCGTCCAGACCAGCACTGCGGCGCCGTCTTCGCTGCCGACCATATCGCGGACGAATTCGCCACCGACGATCTGATAGAATTTGAGATTCCGCCAACCGCGTTCGCGCGCGAAAGCGAGCTGGCGCGCGACGGGCGAGCGGCCGACGATGGCGAGTGCCAGGCGCTGTTCGATGTCCGGCGCGGGAATATCCAGCGAGCCGACGAACGACGTGCACATCGGGCAGGGGCGCGCGCGCTCCGGTCCATACATCCAGGAATAGGTGAAGAGCGTGTCGTGCCGGCCGAACAGGTCGGCGAGACCGATCTCGTTGTCCTGCTCGTCGCGGAAACGATAAGCCTTCGCCACCGGACCCGGCGGCAGCGCCCGACGTTGTGCCGCGACGCGCTGGATCCGACGCCGGAGCTCGATTTCCTCGCTGAGCAGCGCAGTCCGGGCGCGACGATATTCCGCGCTTTCGTCGGGCCAGTGCGCGGGCTTTGCCTCGGCCATTTCGTGCGCGGGCTTCAACCTATCCTGCGGCAGCAGTGTCGCGGTGTCGCTCATCTTTCTTCTTTCGTTGGCCGACTCGACCCGGCGAATCGGGTTTGACGCTGATGGGCCATTGAGTTATAAAAAGCAACCGTGAAGTTACAAAATCTAACTGATTCGCAGAACGGCCCGTCGCGGCGCCGCTATGACGACGCCTGCGGGACCGCGCATGCGCTCGATCTGATCGGCGAACGCTGGGCTCTGCTGGTGCTGCGCGAGCTTATGCTTGGTCCAAAACGATTCGGTGACATCCGCGCCGACCTGCCCGGAATCAGCGCCAACGTGCTGACCCAGCGGCTGGAAGGGCTGGAAGCGAGCGGGCTGGTGATCCGCCGCCGGCTGCCGCCGCCCGCTTCGGCGCAGGTCTATGAACTCACCCCATGGGGTTATGAGGCCGAGCCGATCGTCCAGGCGATGGGCCGCTGGGCGACCCGCTCACCGGCGCACGACCCCACTTTGGCCCTGAGCGCGACCTCGCTGATGCTGTCGTTCCGCACCATGTTCGACCCGGCACGCGTCGAGGGATTCGGCGCGCGGATCGGCTTTCGCATCGGCGCCGAAAGCTTCCTCGTCGATATTGCGGACGGCGCCATTCAGACCGCGCGCGGCGATCCGGCGGGGGCCGAGCTGATTCTGACGGGACCGGCACCGGTGATCGCCGCCGCGGTTTATGGCGGGGTCCCGATCGAAGCGCTCGAGGCTGAAGGTGCGCTCGAGGTGGAGGGCGATCGGGCGATCGCCGCGCGCTTCGTCACCCTGTTCCCATTGCCCGAAAAGGCGCCAGTGCCGGTCAGGCCGGCATCGGCGCCGGCTGGGCGTGAACCAGGCGGTTCGCCAGGAACAGCTTGAACAGGAGGAACACGATCCCCGAAGCGCCGGCGAAACCGGCGTGGACCAGCCAGAAATGCGTCGCCGGCATCGTCTCGAGCCAGCCGCCGACCCAGCCGACGATCGAGTTGCCCGCGAAAAAGGCGAGATAATAGAGGCCGATGACGGTGGCGTTGATCGCCCTGGGGGCGAGCTTGGCGAACAGGGCAAGGCTGACTGGAAGCATGTGGGCAAAGCCGATCGAGTTTACGACATGGAACATCAGCGGCCAGAACAGGCCGATCTTCTCCCCCGGCGCGGTCGTCGCCGCGGCGGTGACGAGGCACAGCATTCCGCCCACCGAGAAGGCCGAGCCGATGATGATCTTGGTAAGCTCGTCGGGCTCGCGCCAACGCCTGGCATACCAGCGGTAGAACAGGGCCACGCCGGCCAGAAAGCTCACGCTGACGACGGCATCGAGCGTGACCAGCCAGGTCGTCGGCAGCTGGGTGCCGAAAAAGGTCAGGTCGAACTGACGGTCACCCCAGACCAGATAGGCGTTGAAAATCTGGTTGTTGGGGACGATGGCGATCGCCATCACCGGGATCAGCAGCAGCAGCGCGATCGTCGCCAGCCAGTCGGTCCGGTCGAGCTTGGGCCGCGCGGCGCGGGCGGCGCGATCCGGCGCATCGAAATGCTCGGCCGGGAGATAGCGCTGGCCGGCGATGTAGATCAGCAGCGAGATCAGCATCCCAACGCCGGCGGCGCCGAAGCCCCAGTGCCAGCCGATCTTCTCGCCCAGGGATCCGACGATCAGCGGGGCCAGGATGACGCCGGCATTGATGCCGAGATAGAAGATCTGGAAGGCGTCGGCGCGGCGCAGATCCTGCGGCTTGTAGAGCGCGCCGACCTGGCTGGCGATATTGCCCTTGAGCATGCCGCAGCCGAGGATCAGGCAGAGCAGGGCGAACAAGAAGCTGACCTCGAACGCCATCAGGAAATGGCCGGCCGCCATCGTGATCGCGCCGATCAGCACCGTTCGCCGCTTGCCGAGCAAGCGATCGGCAAGCAGCCCACCGAAAATCGGAGTCAGATAGACCGAGGCGAAATAGGTGCCGACGATGGCCGAGGCGAGCGGCTGGCCGTCGAGGTCGCCATAGAGCCGGCGGAAGCTGTCGAAGAAGGCGACATTGCCGACGTTCTCCGGCAGCAGCAGATAATTGACCAGATAGAGGACCAGCAGCGCCTGCATGCCGTAATAGGAAAAACGCTCGAACGCTTCGGTGAAGGCGAGATAGGCAAGACCCTTTGGATGGCCGAGAAAGGCGCGGTCGCTGGGGTCGGCGACGGCATCGATCTCGGGGGTGGCTTCGGGGAGGGTCATCGTCTCTCCTGTTCTGCGGTCTTCGGGCCGGCGCTTCAGGACCGAGCGGGACGCTAACGGCTGGACCCGGGGACGCCAGCGAAATTTACGAAGCGCCATTTGCGCGGACCCGGCGCGGGGATAGAAAAGCGCAAACCAAGGGAGAGAGTGATGCGCATCGCGTTCCTGCTTGCCGCCGCTGTCCTCGCCGGCGCGACGCCCGCCGTCGCCGCGCCGGCCGACGACTTCCGGACCCTGCTCGACGAGCATTATCAATGGCTGTTGCGGGAGAATCCGGAGAGCGCGACCGCCTTGGGCGTGCGCGACTACGACAATCGGCTGCGCGACATCAGCGCCGTGGCGCGCGGTCGCCGGATCCGCGAGGAACAGGGCTTCCTGACCCGGCTCGAGGCGATTCCGGCCGAGCAACTGCCGGAGCGCGACCGCGTCAATCATGCGATCCTGCGCCGGATGCTGGCCGAGGACGTCGAGGCCAACAACCTTGCGCTGCGCGACATGCTGTTCACCAGCGATTCCAGTTGGCACCAGGCTTTCGCCGGGCTCGCCCGCGGTCTGCCGTTCCGCACCCGCGCCGATTACGATTCCTACCTCGCCCGGCTCGAGCAATATCCCGCGCTCAACGATGCGGCGCTGGCGATCACCGCCGAGGCGGTGCGCGCGGGTCACGTCCTGCCCTGCTCGGTGCTCGAAGGCTTTGACCGGACGATTTCGGGCGTGATCGCCACCGATCCGTCGCAATCGCGCTTCTACGAGCCATTCGCGGCCCCGCGCCCGTCGACGATGGGCGAGGCGGACTGGAGCGCGCTCCAGGCACGGGCGCGAGCGATCATCACCGGGACGATCAACCCCGCTTATCAGCGCCATCTCGATTTCTACACGCGCGAATACCGGCCGCATTGCGCGCGCGTCGACAGCATCGGTGCCCAGCGCGGCGGTGCGGAATATTATGCCTTTCAGGTCCGCTCGCACACGACGACGAACCTCACCCCGCAGCAGATCCACGCGATCGGCATGGCGGAGGTCACGCGAATCCGCGCGGCGATGGACAGGGTCGCCAGCGAGGCCGGCTTTCCCTCTCGCCAGGCCTATATCCAGGAGCTTCGCACCAACCCGGAATATTTCCCGACCAGCGCCGAGCAGCTGATGCGCGAGGTGGCGCGGGTCACGACCGAGATTAACGGCCATCTGCCGCGGCTGTTCGGGACCCTGCCGCGGCTGACCTACACGATCCGCGAGATTCCGGCCGAGACCGCAGAGGGAACGACCACCGCTTATTACAATCAGGGATCGCCCGAGAGCGGCATTGCCGGCACCTATTACGTCAACACCTCGCGTCTCAATCAGCGGCCGCTCTGGGAAGTGCCCGCGCTGTCGCTGCACGAATCCGTGCCCGGCCACCATCTCCAGATCGCGCTGCAGCAGGAGCTGGACATCGCGCCGTTCCGCCGGAATTTCGTGAGCTTCACGGCGTTCACCGAAGGCTGGGGACTCTATTCGGAGAGCCTTGGGGAGGACATGGGCCTGTACAATTCGCCGGCGCGGCGGATGGGCGAATTGTCCTACCTGATGTGGCGCGCGAGCCGGCTGGTGGTCGACACCGGCATTCATGCGATGGGCTGGAACAAGGGACGCGCCGTCGCCTTCATGCGCGAGAACACCGCGCTGACCGACGCCAATATCGACGCGGAGGTCAACCGCTACATCAGGCGGCCAGGCCAGGCGCTCGGCTACATGATCGGCCGGCTCAAGATCCTCGAGCTGCGCCGCCGCGCGGAGGCCGCGCTCGGCGATCGCTTCGATCTGCGCCGCTTCCACGATGCGGTGCTGCGCAACGGCTCGATCCCGCTCGATCTGCTCGAGAGCGAGATTGACGCCTGGATCGCCGCGGAAAGGCAACGGTGAGCGGATGGGCGCGCGCTTCGCCTTGCTCCTCTTCTGCCTCGCCACCGGCTGCGCGCTCGGACCGCGCCATGATCGTAGCGCCGCCGACGCGGTGCTGGTGGAAAGCGTGCTGACCAGCGCCGCGGTGCAGGTCCGACGCTGCTATCGCGCGCCGCGAGTCAGCTCCGAAGGGCGCCTGATCGTCACCCAGCTGCGCGTCCGGGTGTTTCCGGGCGGCGATGTCAGAGGGCTTCCGGTGGTGCTCGGCCAAAGCGGCATCACGCGGGCCAACCAAAGCTACGCCCGGCCGATGGCGGAGGCCGCGATCGGCGCGGTCGTGCGTTGCGCGCCTTTGTCACTACCCAGCGAGGTCTATCTCCACGGCTGGGTCGACATCTATCTGACATTCAGCCCGCTCGCCCGGGTTTGAGGGGGGCTCCACCGGGCGGTACGGGTTACGCAAAAACGCCGCAGGCGCTAACCCACGCTGACGAGCCGCTGAACGCCGCGCCACAATCGTCCGACTCGCGCCTTGACGGTACGTCGCGCCGACGAGCGTTCGGGGATCGGCAAGGCCGAGGTCTGGAGGGTTTCGGCCTCGGCCTCCTCCTCGGCATAGAGCCGCAGGTTGTCGGAACGGCTCGGCCGCAGCCGCAGCCGCAGCCCGTCATGCCCACGGACACTGTCCTCGGCGGCCTTGAGGGCACGCATCAGATCGTCCGAGCTGAACGGCTTGACCAGGCAGCCGAGTGCCAGATCGGGGATCGGGAAGCTCGGCGCCTTGCCGCTGGTGAACAGACAGACGACGCCCATCTCGCTGAGCTTGGCGGCGACGGTGAAGCCGGTCGAGCCGTTGGCGAGCTGGAGATCGATCAGCGCCAGATCCGGCCGGCGCGCCTCGGCGGCGGCAATCGCGCTGGTGCTGTCATCGGCAATATCGGTGACGACATAGAGCGGATTGACCTCGATCAGGTCTTTCAAAGTTTGGGCGAAGAGAGACTCATCTTCGACCACCAAAATATTCAGCATTCAGCCGCCTCCCCCGCGGTGCTGCAAGCGGCTCGATTCTTTATGAAAAAGCGCACGAAGGGAATCCATCGGAGGCAAATTTGCGACCAAAGATTCTCTGGAAGCGGTGAAACGACGCCGAGACGGCGCTTGACGACGATTTGCGGTAGTCCGTTCGGCGATGACGGCGGAGCGCGAGACCGAGCGATCCCGCGGGAGCGGGGCAAACGCTACTCCGATAGATCCTCGGTCTCGTCGCGCTCGGCGAGCAGATTGCCCGGCTGATCGACCTGGCCCTCGGGGTCGAGATGGATCAACACCTCGACGCCCGGAAATTCTTCGGCGAGCGCCGCTTCGATCTCGTCCATCACGTCATGAGCCCGGGCGATGGTCATGGCGGGATCGACCCACATGTGGAACTGGGCGAAGTCATGGGTGCCGCTGCTGCGCGTGCGCAGATCGTGGATGCCGAGGCCGGCCGGGTGGCGGGCGGCGACGGCGACGAACCGGCGTCGCCGCTCCTCGGGCCATTCCTTGTCCATCAACTGATCGACGGCATGGTTCGATGCGCGCCAGGCGCCGTAGAACAGCCACAAAGCGATGCCGATTCCGAACAACGGATCGGCGCCGCTCCAGCCGACATATTGGTCGAGCACCAACGCCGCAATCACCGACAGGTTGAGCAGGAGATCGCTCTGATAGTGAAGATTGTCGGTGCGGATCGCGATCGATCCGGTGCGCCGGATCACCGCGCGCTGATAGGCGATCAGCGCCAAGGTGGCGGCGAGCGCGATCAGCGAGACGGCGATGCCATGTTCGGCATGGGCGGTGCGCGCACCTTCGAGCAGCCGCGCGACCGCGCGCCAGCCGATGCCGATCGCCGAGACGCCGATGATCCCCACCTGGACCAGAGCCGCGAGCGATTCCGCCTTGCCGTGGCCGAAGCGATGGTCGTGGTCGGCGGGCATGGCGGCCACGCGCACCCCGAACAAGGTGACGAGCGCAGCGACCAGGTCGAGCGCGGTGTCAGCGAGCGAGCCAAGCATCGCCACCGAACCGGTGGCCCAGACCGCATAGATCTTGAGCAGCAGCAGGAACGAGGCGACGGCGACGCTCGCCACCGCTGCGCGGGTGGCCAGCGAGCCGCGTTCGGCCTGGCTTGCCGCGCTCATGGGTACAGCAGGCGCTCGGCCCAGCCGCCCGCCCCCGACCCTGATTGCCGGATGAACAACCGCCGCTCGTGGAGCCGATGCGGTCTATCCTGCCAGAATTCGATCCGCTCCGGGACCAGCCGGTAGCCGGACCAATGTGCCGGTCGCGGCACGTCACGCCCCTGATAGTCGGCGGCGAGCCGCTGATAGCGCGCCTCGAGCGCCGCGCGGCTCTCGAGGATCTGCGACTGGTCCGACGCCCGGGCGCCGAGCTGCGATTCCCGCGACCGCGTCGCGAAATAGGCGTCGGCCTCGGCCGCGTCGACCGGCGCGATGACGCCTTCGGCGCGCACCTGCCGACGCAGCGACTTCCAGTGGAACAACAAAGCGGCGCGCGGATTGGTGGCGAGCTCGCGGCCCTTGCGGCTGGTGCTGTTGGTATAGAAGACGAAGCCGCGTGGATCATGGCCTTTCAGGAGCACCATCCGCGCCGAAGGGGCGCCGTCGGCATCGGCGGTCGCCAGCGTCATGGCCTCGGCGTCATTGGGCTCGCCGAGCCGCGCCTCGGCGAACCAGGTTTCGAACAAGGCATACGGATCGGCGGCCATTGCCGGCGTCTAGCCGCCCTTCGCCAGAGCGCACAAGCGGCACTCGATCGACGCGGGTGTGGACTTTTCGAGGCGCGTGGAGAAGGAAGTGGCCATGGCCGACCCCTATTCGACCCTCGGTGTGGAGCGCGGCGCGAGCGAAGCCGACATCAAGAAGGCGTATCGCAAGCTTGCCAAGCAGCTGCACCCCGACCGCAACAAGGACAATCCCAAGGCGTCCGAGCGCTTTTCCAAGGTCACCCAAGCCTATGATATCCTGACCGACAAGGACAAACGCGCCCAATATGACCGCGGCGAAATCGACGAGGATGGCAATCCGCGCGCGCCGTTCGGCTTCGGCGGCGCCGGTCCGGGCGCCGGATCGCGTGGCGGCGGTTTTCGCGGCCCCAATGGCGAGCCGTTCGAGTTCAGCGGCGGCGGCGAGGCGGCGGACATTTCCGATCTGTTCGAGGGCCTGTTCGGCGGCAACCGACGCAGCGGCGGCGGATTCGGCGGATTCGGCCGACGCAGCGCGCCACCGCAGCGCGGCGCCGACGTCGCTTATCGGCTTGATGTGCCGTTCGGGGATGCGGCGGCGCTGAAGGGTCAGAGGGTGACGCTCGGCAACGGCAAGGCGCTCGACATCAAGCTGCCGCCGGGGGTCGAGGACGGCGCCAAGATCCGCCTCGCCGGCCAGGGTCAGCCGGGGCCCGCCGGCAATGGCGATGCGATCGTCACCATCACGATCCGGCCACACCGCTTCTTCAAGCGCGACGGCGACAATATCCGGCTCGATTTGCCGGTCGCGCTCGACGAGGCGGTGCTCGGCGCGAAAGTCAGGGTGCCGACCGTCGACGGGCCGGTGATGCTCAGTGTCCCCAGGGGATCGAGCTCGGGCAACGTCCTGCGCCTCAAGGGGAAGGGCTTCACCGGCAAGAACGGCAAGCGCGGCGACCAGCTCGTCACCCTGATGGTCGACGTCCCCGCCGATCAGGAACTCGCCGCCTTCCTCGAAGATTGGAGCGGCAGGGGCAAGGAAAACCCGCGCGCGGCTTTGGGAGTCTGAGCATTTGATCCGGCAAGACGGCACCAGCCTCCAGAATATCTGACATGCGTGACATTTCGCCAGAATCGCCCGAGGCCAGGCGCAAGCGGCTCGCCAGCGCCAAGGCCCATTTCGGCAGCGTCCGCCACCAGATCCGTCACGGATCGCGTGCCCTCGATGTCCTGAAGCGGGTCGTGGTCGGGGTCTATTCCGATGGCTTCATCCATGCCGGCAACCTTGCCTATCTCGCTTTGCTTTCGATCTTTCCGTTCGTCATCGTCGCCGCGGCGATCGCCCGGCTGGCGGGACAGACCGAGGAGGGGCTCGACGCGGTCAACGCGCTGCTCCAGACCATGCCCCCCAATGTCGCCGAAGTACTGCGCACACCGATCCGCGACGTGATCGAGGCGCGCTCCGGCGGGCTGCTCTGGCTCGGCGCGATCATCGGCCTGTGGACCACCGGCAGCTTCATCGAGACCATCCGCGACATCATCCGCCGCGCTTATGGTGTCACCCATAGCCGCCCGTTCTGGGAATATCGGCTGGGCTCGGCGGGAATGATCATCGCCGCGGTGATCGTCGCGATGCTCGCCTTCGCGCTCTCGATCCTGCTCTCCGGCGTCCAGCAATTCGTTGTCGAGCGGGTGCCGGGATTCGAGGATCTGGTCGGCATGCTGACACTGTTGCGCGCGGCGCCGGCGGTGATGCTGTTCGCCTCGCTCTATCTGCTGTTCTACCTGCTGACGCCGAAGCGCTACCGGCTGTCGCGCTGCCCCAAATGGCCGGGCGCCGCCTTCGTCACCGCCTGGTGGGTGGCGACCACCGCCTTGCTTCCGGTCGCGCTCTCCGCGCTCGGCGGCTACGACCGCACCTATGGCAGCCTCGCCGGCGTTGCCTTCGCCTTGATCTTCTTCTTCATGATCGGCCTCGGCCTGGTGATCGGCGCCGAACTCAATGCGGCGCTTGCGGAGACGCCGGTGCCCAGCCAAGAGGATGTCGAGGCGGTGGTCCATGAGGAAGCCGCCGAGGCCGCCGAGCAGGCGTCGGTCGCCAAGGCGGTGGGCGAGAGCGGACGGGAGAAGACATGACCGGCTTGATGGACGGGAAGCGCGGGCTGATCATGGGGCTCGCCAATGATCGCTCGCTCGCCTGGGGCATCGCCAAGGCGCTCGCCGGCGAGGGCGCCGCGCTCGCTTTCGCTTATCAGGGCGAAGCGCTGCAGAAGCGGGTCGCTCCGCTCGCCGCCGAGCTCGGCTTCGGCGCCGATGCCCTGCTCGAATGCGACGTCGCCGACATGGCCAATCTCGACCGCGCCTTCGCCCTGCTCGCCAAGCGCTGGCCGACGATCGACTTCCTCGTCCACGCCATCGGCTTTTCCGACAAGAACGAATTGCGCGGCAAGTTCGTCGACACCAGCCTCGACAATTTCCTGCAGACGATGAACATCTCGGCCTACAGCTTCGTCGCAGTCGCGCGGCGCGCCCGGGCGATGATGCCGGCGGGCGGCAGCCTGCTGACGCTGTCTTACTACGGCGCCGAGAAGGTCGTGCCCCATTACAACGTGATGGGCGTCGCCAAGGCGGCGCTCGAGACCAGCGTCAAATATCTGGCGATGGACCTCGGGCCGGAGAATATCCGGGTCAACGCCATCTCGGCCGGGCCGATCAAGACGCTGGCGGCGAGCGGCATCGGCGATTTCCGCTACATCCTGAAATGGAACGAGCTGAATTCGCCGCTGCGGCGCAATGTCACGATCGAGGATGTCGGCGGCGCCGCGCTTTATCTGCTGTCCGATCTCGCCGCCGGGGTGACCGGCGAGATCCATCATGTCGACGGCGGCTACAACGTCATCGGGATGAAGGCCGAGGACGCGCCCGACATCGCCTTGGCATGATCAGCTTCCTTCTGATGCTGCTTGTCGGCCTCGAACCGCCAGCTCCGGTTATTGAGCGTGGCAGCGATACAGCGCGGGGACGGCTTTGCGGTCGGGATGCAACTGACAATGAAGCGCTGCTCGCTCGCATCCGCCTAAGAACGTCGGTCAGCGCCCTTCAGGACGACGCTGAATTTATCCAGCTTATGGATGCCGAAGAGAATGTGGTTTGGACGTTCACCGTTCGTGGACGGTCAGCCTTTCCCGCGGTTTCCTGCAGTGAACTTGGCCCCTATCAAGGCCGGCTCGCATTTCGCCAATCAGTCGTTTGCAACGGAATAAGCCAGACCGAATGCGAGGCTTTCTTCGTCCTCAACCGGATACGAAACGACCGGCTGCTGGCTGCGATGCAGGGGAATGGCGAGTGAGCATGAATGGGTTCGACGTGAGGGCCAGGGACACTCGGGACATCGCCCTCCCCATGACGCAGCAGCCGGCCGGGCAGACCAGGCAATGAGTCTGTTGGCGGCATTGGCGATCGCTATGGCGGCCTGCCCGCCGCCGACCGAAGCCGAGGTCCGGACCGCATTCGAAACCTGGCTCGTCGCCTATCGGTCGCGCGACATCGCGGGCACGATGACGATCTTCGATCCTGCGGTCCGCTTCCAGTTCCAGGGATCGCCCGATCTCGACTGGGCGGCGCTGCGAAGCAATTATCTCAGCGAGTTCGCCGCCACCGCGGCCTCGGAATGGCGTCCGGTCTGGGACGAGGTCATCGTCTCCGGTGAAATTGCCGCCGTTTTTGCCAGCTGGCGTGAACATGTCGCCAGCGAGATCGAGCCCCGCGCCGAGAATCGCGCGGTCGATATTCTCCGGCGCGGCGAAGACTGCCGCTGGCGGATCGTTCGCTCGCTCAACCATCCCGCCAGGGCGCAATGATCCGACCGGCCGGGCCGGACGATGCACCTGGGATCCGCGCGGTCCATCTCGCCGCCTTCCCGACCGCCGCCGAGGCGAACCTGGTCGAGGCGCTCGGTCGGGACAATGCGTCGGTCGTGTCGCTCGTCGCTGAGAATCATTGCGAAATCGTCGGCCATGTCCTGCTCAGCCGGATGACCGCGTCGGGCGACAGGGTGGTTTTTCGCGCGCTCGGCCTCGCGCCGGTGGCGGTGCGGCCGGGCTTCCAGGGCGGGAAGATCGGAAGCCGCCTGATCGAAGGCGCACTCGCCATCGCCCGGGCGACCGGCGAGGAGCTGGTCTTCGTGCTCGGCGAACCGGACTATTATCGCCGCTTCGGCTTTTCCGCCGCCACCGCCGCGCCCTTCGCCTCGCTTTATGCGGGCCCCTATTTCATGGCGCACCAGCTGCGATCCGATCTTGCTTTGCCGGCGAGCGGCACTGCGGCTTATGCCAGCGCCTTTGCCGATCTCGGGGACGGGGCATGACGATTGTCCGGCGCGTCCTGGTCCATGGCCGGGTCCAGGGGGTGTGGTTCCGCGGCTGGACCGTCGACACCGCCATCGCGCTCGGGGTGCGCGGCTGGGTCCGCAACCGCCGCGACGGCAGCGTCGAGCTGCTGGTCGCGGGCGACCAGGAGCAGGTCCAGCGGATGATCGAGCAGGTCCATATCGGCCCGCCCGCGGCGCGGGTCGATCGGGTCGAGGTCGAGGAGACCGACGACGCAGCTCCCGGGGGGTTCGAACAGCGGGCGACGGTTTAGGGTTATCCTGGCTGGAGCGGATCCCGCGTGAGCGGGACAGACCCTAGCCGCGATGCCCCTTGCGGCCGATCAGGGTGCCCTTGGTGCCGGTCCGGTCGAGGACGAAATCGAATTCGGGGTGGAGCCGGCGCCAGCGGCGGGCGACGAAGCGCTCGCCGGGGCGGGCGGCGTCGTCGAGCATCACCGTGCCGCCGGGCGACACCGAATCGAACAGGGTCGCGGCGGCGCCGCGGGTCATCGGATGGACCGCCCAGGGCGGACCGTCGATCAGCATCAGGTCGATGTCCGACGGAAGCGGACCATGATCGTACCAGAGGCCCGGCCAGCCGCCGGGCGACGCGCGCAGCGACACCGCCCGCAAATCGGCCGCGAGCCCGTAATCGGCGAGCCACTGCCGGGTCGCGTCGACGAAATCGCGATGCTGATCGAAGCTGATCAGCGTGCCGCCGCCGGCCTGCTGCAGCGCGCGGGCGAGGATCAGGGTCGAGGCGCCGGTGCCGAACTCGACCACCAGCTTGGGCCGGTGCGCGAAGATATGCTCGGTGACCAGCGTGAGCAGGCCGGTATCCGCCTTCCAGCTGCCGAGATGGGGCAAGGCGTCGTGGGGCAGGCCGAGCCGGTCGAGCAGGGCATGTTTGTCGCCGAGCCGGCCGCCATGAAGGCTGCGCACCAGCCATGGCCATTGAATCAGGCTGAACGCCACCACCGCGGCGCGATCGGCGAGCGGCCGCGCATAATCGCCGATGATCGTATCGCCGGAGCGCGGAAGCAGATTGGTGGCGTGCCGGGTGGTCATCGGGTCTCCAGGGATATCCAGGCGTCGCTTAGAGGGAAAACGGGTCGCGCACCAGAATTGTGTCCTCGCGCTCGGGACTGGTCGAAACCAGAGCGACCGGGCAGGCGATCAGTTCCTCGATCCGGCGGATGTACTTGATCGCCTGCCCCGGCAATTGGCGCCAGCTGCGCGCGCCGCGGGTGGATTCGGGCCAGCCGGCCATCGCCTCGTAGACCGGCTCGACCGCGGCCTGGTCCGCGGCATGCGCCGGGAGATGGTCGAGCGCCTGCCCGCGCAACGTGTAGCCGGTGCAGATCCGGATCTCGTCGAGGCCGTCGAGCACGTCCAATTTGGTCAGCGCGATCCCGGTCACTCCGGAGACCGCCATCGCCTGACGCACCAGCGCCGCGTCGAACCAGCCGCAGCGGCGCTTGCGGCCGGTGACGGTGCCGAATTCGTGGCCGCGCTCGCCGAGCCGACGGCCGATCTCATCGTCGAGCTCGGTCGGGAACGGCCCGGAGCCGACCCGGGTGGTATAGGCCTTGACGATGCCGAGCACGAAGCCGGCGGCGGACGGACCAAGTCCGGTCCCCCCGGCAGCGGCGCCAGCCACGGTATTGGAGGAGGTGACGAACGGATAGGTGCCATGGTCGACGTCGAGCAGCACGCCCTGGGCGCCTTCGAACAGGATCCGCCGGCCCTGGGCTCGCGCCTCGTTCAGCGTCTTCCACACCGGACCGGCGAAACGCAGCACGAAATCGGCAATCTTGCCGAGATCGCTCTCGAGCCGGGCGCGGTCGACCGGAGGCTCGTTGAAGCCGGCGCGCAGCGCGTCGTGATGGGCGCAGAGCCGGTCGAGCTGCGGTCCGAGGTCGCCGAGATGGGCGAGGTCGCAGACCCGGATCGCGCGGCGGCCGACCTTGTCCTCATAAGCGGGGCCGATGCCGCGCCGGGTGGTGCCGATCTTACCGCTGCCGCTGGCGTCCTCGCGCAGCGCGTCGAGATCGCGGTGGATGGGGAGGATCAACGGGCAGGTGTCGGCGATCTGCAGCACGTCGGGGGTCACCGTGACGCCCTGCGCACCGAGCTTCTCGATCTCGTCCTTGAGCGCCCAGGGATCGAGCACCACGCCATTTCCGATCACCGACAAGGTGCCACGGACGATTCCCGAGGGAAGCAACGACAATTTATAGGTCTGGTTGCCGATCACCAAGGTGTGGCCGGCATTGTGGCCGCCCTGGAAGCGGACGACGAGATCGGCGCGGCTGGCCAGCCAGTCGACGATCTTGCCTTTGCCCTCGTCGCCCCACTGGCCGCCGATCACGGTAACATTCGCCACGGCCGCTTCCCGTCAAACTGAACCGGCCGCCTCTACCATGTTCACGCCGCCTGGGAAGCCGCGCGCCGCGCAAAAAATTGCCAAAGCGGCGGAGAGCTTTGCCCGCATCGCGTCACTTATTCGGCGAGGGGCGCCAGCTGCGCGCCGAACCGCGCCCGTGGCAGCCTTGCCCGGACCTGACGAATTCGTTGTTTCAGGTTAATGAAACAAGCTGGGAAGGGGTGCGTTCATTGCTCGATTTCCCAAAATGGAGGCAAATCATGCGTAACCTGATTCTCGCCGTTTCCGCGACCGCCATGGCCATTCCGGTCACCTTCGCCCTGCCGACGGACGAGGCGCAGGCACAACGGCGTTATTATCGCGATGGCTATTATGAAGGGCCGACCTGGCGCGGGCGCGACGGCCGCTATCATTGCCGTCGTCCCAATGGCACGACCGGCCTGATCATCGGCGCTGCCGGCGGCGCATTGATCGGCCGTGAGCTCGACGGCGGCCGCAACCGCGCCACCGGCACCATTCTCGGCGCCGCCGCCGGCGCGCTGATCGGCCGCGAGGTCGATCGCGGCGGACGTCGCCGCTGCCGCTAGATCGCGGCCACAGCTGAAGGAAAAGCGGGATGCCCGGAGCGGCATCCCGCTTTTTTTCATGCCCGGCTCAACTGCCGGCTGTGGGGTTCTTCGGTGGCCGCCCGCGTCGTGCGCCGGTGGGCTTCGCAGCGCCGGCCGCCTTCGCTCTGCGCTTCGGCGCCGCGCGCTTGGCCGCGGTTCGCGTCGGTGCTTTCGCCGTCGCCGCAGCGGCCTTGGCCGGCCCGCGCTTGCGCGACGTGGCGGCCTTGGTGGTCTTGGCGGTTTTGGCGGGCGCGCGGGTTCGCGCCGCCGCGGCCGGCTTGGCCCGCTTGGTCCGCCGCGCCTTCTTCTTGGCCGGAGCACCGCGCGTCTTGGGAGCGGGCGCCGCCCGCGCCGGCGCTTCGCCGGTCGCCATCATTCGCCGGACCGCTTCGGTCGCGGCGTTGATCATCGCCGCACCGATCTTGCTGGCGCTCTCCGCCGCCGCGTCGGCGGCGGCCTCCGCCGCGTCCTGCGCCTGGCGGGCGCTGCGCTTCGCCGTGTCGCGCACCGACTTGTTCGCCGCGAGCGCAGCCGCCGCTGTCACCAGCCCGGCCGCGAGCAGGCTGCGCGCCACCGGGTTCTGCGCCAGCTCGGCAGCCTTGCGGCCGGCCTCGCGCAACGCCTCGGGGATGGCGTCGGCGGCCGATCGTCCGCCGCCCGCGGAACTCTTTTTCGCCATTTCAGCTCTCCTGTTGTTCGTATCTGCTCCGTAACAGACGGCTCAGCGCAGGAACAGTTCCCATGGAGCCGGGCCTGTCCCGCTCACGCAGGATCGGCGCCGGCCCTGTCACCAGGACGGATCCTAGGCGTCGTCGATCTGCTCGACCGAGCTGCGCGCCTCGCTGTCGCCATAAGGCTCGCCGTCCGGCCCGACCGGCGCGCCGGCCGGCTGGATTGCCTCGACGCTGTCGTCGCCCGTCCCTTTCTCGCGGACCAGATGTTCGGGAATTTCATCGCGGCGGGCCTCGTCGCTGCCCGGCAGCGGGTGGCGGCCTTTGCTGCCGCTCCGGTCGTCTCCGGTCATCGCTCCGCTCCTTGCGCTATTGCATTGCCCGGAACAGCGAAAGGCCGCCGCGAAGGTTCCCCGCGACGGCCTTTTCACATGGTCAGCGGCCGGAAGCCGACTGCCCGGAAGATATTGGAAAGACTAGGCTTTCATCTCCCGAACGGACTTGACCGACCTCTCTGCTGAACCATGAGACATCGGATCACCTCCTTTCGCTTGCGTTGAACTTGCCCCTTGTATGAGTCGCGACGAATCGCCGATCAAGTCTTGAACTCGTTTTTTTTGCCGCTAAGATTCACCGCTTCGCGCAGCGCCAGGGCCAACCGGCTCCGGCGCTTTTTTCATGTCCGGCAGTCCTCGATCACGCGCGCCGGCTCGGGCCAGGCCGGAATGATCAGGGTCGGCGCACCTTCGGCGCGAACCAGGAAGCGGCCGCGGCTGAACGCGATTTCGTCGAGCAACGGGTCGGAAACCGGCAGCGTGGCCAGCAGGTCGGTCGAATGGGCGATCGTCGCGGCCAGCCGGCGCTCGCCGAAACTGGTTCTGATGGCGATCGCCGGGGCCGCGATGCCGGGCTGCCCGACTCGGGCGAGCGTCACCGCGCGGCCGGCCTCGCAGCGCAGCACGAAGGCGGGCGCATCCGGCGGGCCGTAGAGCGCCAACGTCGCGGCGCCATCGCGCCGATAGGACCAGTCGCCTTGCGTCAGCGGCGCCACTGTCCAATCGGAGGACGGCGCCGGCGCGGGCGGTGGTGTCGGCATCGGGGATGGCGTGGGCCGCGGCGCCGGGGCCGGTGGCGGTGCGGCGCGCGGCACGCAGCCGGCGAGCAAGACAAGACCCAAGGTGACCCACGCACCGGAAACTCTGCGCATCGACACTCCTTTTGACGAACCGGGTATCAGCGCGTCGTGTTGGCGGTCGGTTCCGCAAGATTGGCCCCGATCACCCCATTGGTCTCCGCCTCGGCGCGGTCCGGCCGACCGCCACCGCTCGCGCAGACGCTCACGAAGGTGCCGATCGTCGGGCTCGGCGGCAGCACCAAGGGTGCCGCATCGCCGATCCGGACCGTGATCGGCGAAGGCGCGCGAAATGTGGCCAGCAGCGGATCGCGCGGCGGCAGCACCGCGCGCAGCATCGGGATCGTTCCGCCCGCGGTGATCACCGGAAGCCGCCGTGTCTCGTTGCCGATCGTCACCAGCATCACCGGCAGGTCGCCAGTGGCCGCGGTGCCGTGGCGCTGCAGCAGCACGCCGCCGCGATCGTCGCAGCGCAGGCTGAACAGGGGCGTCGCGCCGGCCGGGCCGAATTCGAGCGCGGCGAATTCGTCCTGGAGCGACTCCCGCCACTCGCCGATCGCGACCTCCTCGTCGTCCTCGGCGGGCGCCTTCGTGCCCTCGACGGCGCGATCGGCGCCATCCACATTGGCGACCGTGGCGGCGTCCTCCGAACGGGCGCAACCCACGAGCAGCAGGGCAATGAGCGGAAACGCGATTGCAAGGCGGGGCATCTGGTCCTCCGAGACGGTTCGGCCTGCCTTAGCCCGGTCGGCCGCCACGTGCGAGACATTCGCGCCGGCTCGTCCAGGCCAGGATGAGGACCGGCCGGTCGGCCCGGATCCTAGCGATCGGCGGGGCGGCGGCTCGCGGTGAATTGCTCCATCTCGCGGGCGACCGACAGCGGAAAGACGCGAGGCGGGCCGGGCGCCATGCCGCTCCAGACCACTTCGCGGCTGGCCGAATCGGTCACGGTGAAATTGACCGTCGGATTGCCGGTCCAGAGGATCAGCCGGGCCTCGAGGAGCGCGCTGCCCGGCGGCAGCGCCTGGCCCGGCATCGGCCGGATCTGCCGCACCCGGCCGCGGCGCAGCCCGGCGACGATCAGCCCGTCGACCGAGCGCGCCACCGGATCGTAGCGCGGCGAGCGGGTGTCGTTGATCACCTGGGAGAAGGCCACGATCGGGCGATCGGGCGCGGCGCGCAGATAGGCCCAGGCGACCGCTCCGACCGCGATCAGCAGGACCGTGCCGATCAGCACCAGCCGCCTTCGCCACGGCGTGGCGGTCGCCGGCTCCGGCGCGGCGCCGTCGAGGAGCCGGTAGCCGCGCTTGGCCACGGTCTCGATGTGACGCGGGGTTCGCGCATCGTCGTCGAGCGCCGCGCGAAGATCGCTGATCACCACCGCCACGCTGTTCGGGCTCAATTGCCTTCCCTGCCAGACCTCGTCGATGATCGCGGCATTCGGCACCGTCTCGCCACGGTGGCGGCAGAGCAGTGCGAGCGTGCGCGCCGCGCGGTCTTCGAGCCGCCGCCGCTCGCTGCCCTGGCGCAGCTCGTTGTCGCGCGGGGAAAATTCCCACGGGCCGATCCGGTAGGCGGGGAGTGACGTCGTCGACAATGCGGAACCTCGCGGCGGCGAAGCGCCTTGCTAGGTCCAACCCGCGGCGCTTCGCAAGTCGCGCGTTACCCACGGCTTGTCGGGAGTGTCGGCTGACCTCTTGACAAGCTGTTGATTGATCGTTCAACCAAGGACCGGAGAACCGGACTATGAATGCCGATACCCGCAACCGGATCGTGATGACCGCGATGGAATTGTTCTGGGAGAAAGGCTTCCAGTCGACCTCGATCGCCGACATTCTGAGCCGCAGCCAGGTCCACAGCGGCAGCCTCTATCACTTCTTCCCGGGCAAGCAGGACGTGCTCGCCGCGGTGCTCGAAGCCTATCGCGACGGCATCGAGGAATGGCTGTTGAAGCCGGCCTGGTCGGGAGTCGACGATGCGATCGAGCGGGTCTTCGCCTTGATCGACGGCTATCGCCTCCAGCTCGTGACCACCGACTGCACTTATGGCTGCCCGATCGGCAGCCTCGCGCTTGAGCTGCACGAGCCCGATCCGAGGATTCGCGATCTGCTCTCGGCCAATTTCATCAACTGGACATTGGCGATCGAGCGCTGCCTCGACGAGGCGGGCGACCGGCTCCCGGCCGCGCTCGACCGGCGGCGGCTCGCCGAGTTCACTCTGACCGTGCTGGAAGGCGCGCTCATGCAAGCGCGTACCTATCGCGACGTCGCCAGCTTCGACCGCAACATCGCGGTGCTGCGCGAGCATGTCGACATGCTGCTCGAACAGGCGCGGAGCGAACGGGCTTCCGCCTGATTCATCAACGAGGAGGGAAACATGCCTGAGGTCAATTATATCGCGGTGGGGGTGGCGACGGCGGCAGCCTTTGTGCTCGGCGGCCTGTGGTATTCGCCCGTGCTGTTCGGGAACCGATGGGCGGCGCTCAGCGGGCAAAGCGAGGAGCAGCTGAAATCGGGGTCGATGGCGCTGATCTTCGCCGGGGCGTTCCTCCTGACCCTGATCTCCGCCGGGGTGCTGGCGATGTTCATCGGGCCGATGGACCTCAAGTTCGCGACTGCGGCGGGCCTCTCGGCCGGCTTGTGCTGGGTCGCGGCGAGCCTCGGGGTCGTCTATCTGTTCGAACGCCGCCCGCTCGGCCTGTGGCTGATCAATGGCGGCTTTCTGGTGGTGGAATTCACGATGATGGGCGCGATCATCGGCGCCTTCAACTGAGGCGCGGCGGTTCAGCGCCGCTTGAAATACTGGACCTCGCGCTCGTGCTGTTCCGCGGCCGCGCGCGAGGCAAAGGTGCCGAGGTTGCGGCGCTTGCCGGTCTTCGGATCCTTCTTGCGCGAATAGAGCCGGTATTCGCCCGATTTGAGCTTGCGGATCATGGCGGATCGACCGGCTGCGCCGGCGCCGGTTCCGCGGTTCGGCGTGCCCCCTCAGGCGGCGCGCGGTACGATGCGGTCCAGATCTTCTCAGTTTCCTTGTCTCTGAAACTGCGGATCATTGGCCGCCTCCCAATTTGGCAGCCCCTTATGAATCGCCGATTGATTCAGGAAGCAATAGTTATTCGAGGTGTGACTCGGTCATTTCCAAAATGCGGCAAAATAACATGGGACCGCATATCACCTATCGCGGTCGCCGCGCGCCCATCCGCATCTGGCGCTGCTTGCCGTAGCGGGTCTTGCGGGTGCCGGGCTTGCCTTCGTTCGAGCGGCCGACCATCGGCGCGCGCTTGGCGCCGTCGGGGAGGCCGAGCTCGTCATTTTCGAGCCGGCGGATCTCGTCGCGCAATCGCGCGGCTTCCTCGAATTCGAGGTCGGCGGCCGCCTTGCGCATCCGCCCTTCGAGCTCCTCGATATAGGCGCGCAGATTGTGGCCGACGAGGTGCGGCGCCTCCTCGTCGCCGGTTTCGACCAGCACGCTGTCGCGGTTGGAGACGTCGGCGAGGATGTCCGAGATGTTGCGCTTGATCGTCGTCGGGGTGATGCCGTGCGCCTGGTTGTAGGCGGTCTGCTTTTCGCGCCGCCGGTCGGTCTCGTTGAGCGCGCGCTCGATCGAGCCGGTGATCGTGTCGGCATAGAGGATGACCTTGCCGTCGACGTTGCGCGCGGCGCGGCCGATCGTCTGGATCAATGAAGTTTCCGACCGCAGGAAGCCTTCCTTGTCGGCGTCGAGGATCGCGACCAGGCCGCATTCGGGAATGTCGAGCCCTTCGCGCAACAGGTTGATGCCGACCAGCACGTCATAGACGCCGAGCCGCAGGTCGCGGATCAGCTCGATTCGCTCGAGAGTCTCGACGTCCGAGTGCATGTACCGGACCCGGAGCCCGGCCTCGTGGAGGAACTCGGTCAGATCCTCGGCCATCCGCTTGGTGAGGGTGGTGACAAGCGTGCGATAGCCCTTGCGCGCGGTTTCGCGCGCCTCGACGATCAGATCGTCGACCTGGTCCTCGACCGGCCTGATCTCGACCGGCGGGTCGATCAGCCCGGTCGGACGGATCACCTGCTCGACGAACACACCGCTGGTCTGCTCCATCTCCCAGGGACCGGGCGTCGCCGAGACCGCGACCGTCGGCGGGCGCATCGCGTCCCATTCGTTGAACCGGAGCGGCCGGTTGTCGATGCAGCTCGGCAGGCGGAAGCCATATTCGGCCAGGGTCAGCTTGCGGCGATGGTCGCCGCGCGCCATCGCGCCCACCTGCGGCACGGTCTGGTGGCTCTCGTCGACGAACAGCAAGGCGTTGTCGGGGAGATATTCGAACAGGGTCGGCGGCGGCTCGCCGGGCAGGCGGCCGGTGAGGAACCGGCTGTAATTCTCGATGCCGGCGCACGAGCCGGTGGCGGCGATCATCTCGAGATCGAAATTGGTGCGCTGCTCGAGCCGCTGCGCCTCGAGCAGCCGCCCCTCGGCCTGCAGCTCCTTGAGGCGCTCGGTGAGCTCGAAGCGGATCGCCTCCATCGCCTGCTTGAGCGTCGGTCCCGGCGTCACATAATGCGAATTGGCATAGACCTTGACGTAATCGAGGCTGGCGATCTTCTTCCCGGTCAGCGGATCGAACTCGACGATCTCCTCGATCTCGTCGCCGAAAAAGGCGATCCGCCAGGCCATGTCCTCATAATGCGAGGGGAAGATTTCGAGATTGTCGCCGCGGACGCGGAAATTGCCGCGGGCGAAGGCCTGATCGTTGCGCTTGTACTGGAGCGCGACCAGCTTGCGCACGATCTCGCGCTGATCCACCGTCTGGCCCTTGGCCAAGGAGAAGGTCATCGCCGAATAGGTTTCGACCGAGCCGATGCCGTAGAGGCAGGAGACCGAGGCGACGATGATCACATCATCGCGCTCGAGCAGGGACCGGGTCGCCGAATGGCGCATCCGGTCGATCGCCTCGTTCACCGAGCTTTCCTTTTCGATATAGGTGTCGGAGCGCGGGACGTAGGCCTCGGGCTGGTAATAGTCGTAATAGCTGACGAAATATTCGACCGCATTGTCGGGGAAGAAGCTCTTGAACTCGCCATAGAGCTGGGCGGCGAGGATCTTGTTGGGGGCGAGGACCAGTGCCGGCCGCTGCAGCGCCTCGATCACCTTGGCCATGGTGAAGGTCTTGCCCGAGCCGGTGACACCGAGCAGCACCTGGGTGCGCTCCTCGCTTCGGAACTGCTCGACCAGTTCGGCGATCGCCTGCGGCTGGTCACCCGAGGGCTGATAATCCGAAACAACCCTGAGCGCCTGGCCGCCCTCGGCCTTGTCGGGCCGCTGCGGGCGGTGCGGCACGAACGCCCGGCCGGTTTCGGGCTCTTCGAGGCTGGTGCGGATCTGGATCGCCATGCCTGGCGATATGGTCGCGCGGGGCGGGCGGCGCAACGTTCCGCGGTTGCCTCCAGCACCGGCTTGCGACACAAGCTCAGAGAAGGGGAGCGAGACTCCTCGCAACAGGGGAAAGATCATGAAGCGAGTTGTGCTCCTGGCGCCGTCGATGGCGCTGTTGTTCGCTTGTTCGGGCAGCTCCACCGCGCTGCAGCCCGGCCAGTGGGAAATGACCACCCGGATGACCAACATCGAGGTGCCCGGCGTGCCTCCGGCACAGGCTGAGGCGATGCGCTCCGCGATGGCGAATCAGGCCCAGACCCAATCGCGCTGCATTACCGCCGAGGAGGCGGCCAATCCGGCGCGTGGCATGGTCAACCCGACCGGCGAGGCCGCCGGCTGCACCTTCACCGACCAGACCTTCGCCGGCGGCGTGATCAAGGTCAGCGGCAGCTGCCCGGCGCCCGGCGGCCAGGGAACGGTGCGGACCTCGCTCGACGGCAGCTACACGCCGACGACGATGGAGGCGCGGATCAGCGCCGAAGTCCAGGCCGGACCGGGTGCGCCTCCGGGTGTTCCCCAGACCGTCCGCATGTCCGGCACGATGACCTCGCGCCGCACCGGCGACTGCGCCGCGAGCTGAGCGACGATCCTGTCACGGGGCGCCGGTGGCGCCCCGTGACAACAGACGGCCGGTTGAGGAAGGATTGCCGATGAAACCGCCCGCCGCCGCGCTTGCGGCGCTGCTGGTCATCTCATGCAGCAGTCAGGACAAGGCCGCGAACGGATCGGCCGAAACCAATGCCGGCGCCCCTGCGGTACAGGCGGCAGCCGCCGGGCCCGCGGCGACGGCGATCGCGTTCGAGCCCGGGCAATGGGAGATCACGGTCGAAATCCTGCGGGCGAGCATGCCGAACATGCCGGCCGGCGCGACGCCGCCCCCCCAGCCGCCGATCATCGTCCGTCATTGCCTCACCCCCGAGCAGGCGGCGCGGCCCAATGCCAATTTCCTCACCGGCAGCAGCGACACCGCCGGCTGCACCTCCGAGAATTTGACGATGCGCGGCGGACGGCTTCAGGGCGTCGTCCAGTGCAACAGCGAAGGCAATACCATGCGCTCGACGCTGGATGGCCAGTTCACCCCAACCAGCTACGCGCTCGACACCCAGGTCCATACCGTTTCGGCTGGCATGACGATGGATCTGGCGACCCGGACCAGCGCCCGGCGCACCGGCGACTGTCCGGGCTGACCCCGATGCGGCGCACCGGCGCCCTGCTGACGTTCATTGTCCTCGCGACCGCCGCCTCCTGCGGCGAGCGGCCCGAGAGCCGCAACATGTCGAGCAACGACGTCGCCGGCGCGCTCGCCGAGGTGCGGATTGAACCGGGCCTGTGGGAAGTAAGGAGCGCGGTGATCGACGTCAGCGCGCCCAACCTGCCGGTCGACGTCCGGCGCCGCATGGTCGGGCCGCGGCGCGGCCTGCGCAACTGCGTCACGCCCGCGCAGGCGGCCCGGCCCGGCGCCAACTTCCTCGCAGGCCGCCGCAGCCGCGACTGCTCCTATCGCGACTTCGCAATGGCGAACGGCCGCCTCCAGGGAACGATGACCTGCCCCGACGTCGCGGTGACGATGGATGGCCGCTATGGACCGCAAGCGTTCGACCTGCGCATGATGATGACCAGCCGTATGCCGGATGGGGCGACGATGCGGGTGGACGTCGCGACGCGTGGCCGTCGGATCGGCCGATGCGAGGAGGGAGAAAGCGAATGATCGGCTATGTCACCCTGGGCACCAACGACATCGACAAGGCGCGGTCCTTCTATGACTCCCTGTTCGGGTCGATCGGCGCCGGGCGGCTGATGGAGTTCGGCGAGAATTTCACGATGTACGGCACCGCTTGGGGACAGCCGGGCGTGGCGGTGACCACGCCCTATAATGGCGCCGCGGCAAGCGCCGGCAACGGCAATATGGTCGCGATCGTGATGGACAGCCGCGACAAGGTCGACGCGTTTTACGCCAAGGCGCTCGACCTTGGCGGCAGCGACGAAGGTCCGCCCGGCGTGCGCGGCGACGCGGGCGACCAAGCCTTTTACGGCGCCTATTTTCGCGATCCCGAAGGCAACAAATTCTGCGCCTTCCGCATCGGACCGGCATAGGGCCGGTACCGAGCACGGACCTGAGCGATGAACATCCGGGTGATCGCCAATCGCGGCGGCGGCACCCTTCAGACCGGCAATGGCGATGACGACGCGGCGCATGAGCGGATCGCCGCCGCCTTCGCGTCGGTCGCCGTCGACGCCGATGTCCGGCTGACCGAGCCGGAAGACCTTGCCGGAGCCTTCGCCGAGGCCGCGCGAGCACCGGGTCTCGACGCGGTCGTCGCCGGCGGCGGCGACGGCACGATCAGCTGCGCCGCCGGCGCGCTTGCCGGCACCGACCGTCCGCTCGGCATCCTGCCATTGGGCACGCTCAATCACCTCGCCCGCGACGCCGGCATTCCGACCGCGCTCGACAAAGCGGCGGCGCTGATCGCCACCGGCACGGCGCGCGCGATCGACCTCGGCGAGGTCAATGGCCGCATCTTCGTCAACAACAGCTCGGTCGGGCTCTATCCAGACATGGTCCGGCTGCGCGAGGCGCAGCAGGGACGGAGCGGCCGCGGCAAGAGGCTGGCGATGCTCTGGGCGAGCTTTGCCTCGTTGCGCTCGTTCCGCCGCCATCGCCTCTGGATCAGTGCGCCGGGTCTCGAGGCACCGCTCCGCACGCCTTTGCTGTTCATCGGCAACAACCGCTACCAGGTGAACCTGCTCGCGCTCGGACAGCGGACCCGGCTCGACGAGGGCGTGCTCTGCCTCTACGCGATCCGCGCCCGAGGCCGGGCGCATCTGTTCTGGGCCGGGATTCGCGGGATTTTCGGCAAGCTCGATCAGCAGCGCGACTTCCTGACCTTTTATGTCGGCGAGGTCGAGGTCTCCTCGGACCGCCCGCTCCTCACCGTCTCGGTAGACGGCGAGACGGCGCGGATGGAAACACCTTTGCGCTACCGGATCCGGCCGGCCGCGCTGCGGCTCATCGCGCCGCCGGAACGCTGAACCCCTGCCCCACTTCGGTGGTGATGAAGCGATCCGGGGCGAGGTCGTGGACTCGAGCGAGCGCAGCGATTGCGCGCGGCGGCGCGTCGATCGGCTCGAAACTGAGCTGGAAGGTGCCCCAGTGCACGCCGATCGCGCGCGCCGGATTCAACGTCTCGAAGATCCGGAACGCCTCGTTGGGATTGACGTGGCTGTTCTGCATCACCTCGCGCGGCTCGTAGGCGCCGATCGGGATGATCGCGAGCCGGAACGGCCCGTGCCGTGCCGCCGCCCTCGCCCAGGCGCCGTCGCCCCAGCCGGTGTCGCCGGCGAAGAAGACGTTGCCGCGATGCAGCCGGATCGTGAACGCCGACCAGAGCGCGCGATTGCGGTCGGTGCCCCAGCGCGAGCCCCAATGGTGATTGCGCTCAACGACGATTCCGCACGGGTGATAGGGCGCGCGGAATTGAGTCCGTTGCTCGGGCGGCACGCCCTCGAACGGATCGTCGCAAGGCAGGTGGGTTCCCCGCCCCCAATCGAACGCAGCGGCTTCAATTCCCGCGCGGGCGAGGATGGTGTCGTTGCCGAGGCTGGTGACGATCAGGGGCCGGTCGCGCTGCCAGAGGCGGCGCAGCGTCGGCAGGTCCATATGGTCGTAATGATTGTGGCTGACGACGACGAGGTCGATCTTCGGCAGGTCCTCGAAGCGGATTCCGGGAGCGCGAACCCGGCGGGGACCGACGAAGGAGAAAGGCGAGGCGCGATCAGACCAGATCGGATCGGTGAGGATATTCAGCCCCTCCGCCTGGACGAGGACGGTCGCGTGGCCGATCCAGGTCACGCGCATATCGGCGCCATGAACCCGGCGCGGCGGAATCGTCGGATGCACCGCGACCTGATCGGGCCATTGCGCCCGCTCGCTACGCGACATGCGGTTGAGGAAACGCGCCGGACGCATCGGCGACGAGGCGTCGGCGTCCGGGTTGAAGAAGCGCGCGCCATCGAAATGATCGCTCGGGGCCCCGCGATAATAGACGCGGTCGAGAAAGGGCGGGACCAAGGTCGGCGCGAAGCACAAGGCAATCGCCAGGAACAGCAGCCCGGTTCCGAGCCAGCGCAGCAGCCTGCCGATCGCGCGCACCTTCCCTTCGCCAGCCGTCAGGCGGTCATCGCGGCACGATTGTGAAACCCGGCGGCGCCGCGTCCTCGCGATGCTCCTCATGGTACATGTCCATGACGAGCGCGACCCGGCCAGGCGCCGCGGCGCCGCAATCGAGCGGATAGATCTCGGTGACCGTGCCGAACGCACCCACGCCGGAACTGGCGCGCTGGCCGATACGGGGCGTGGTGCCGTCGGCGCAACGCAGGCGCGCGATATAGGCGCGTTCGCCTTCGGGGCCGCCGACCCGCACCGGATTCTGCGCCGTGCCGAGCGGATGCGCCGCCGCCGCGGTGAGCGCTTCGCGCAGATCGTCCTGGTCGGGCGCCATGCCGAAATCGGCGATCATCGATTGGGGTGAGCGGGTGCGGGCGCCGATATCCTGTGCAGCGGCGGGCACGGCGGAAAGGACAAGGCAAAGCAAGAAGGGGATACGCATAGGAGACTCCGGAACCAGACCGCTCTTATCGCCCAGCCCGGAACGAAGACAAGCCGGACCACCGTCGGGACCCGGACGTCGACAGACGTCGCACGAGGGGATCCGCATCCCGTCGTCGCGCCAGGCGGCAGCGCTGCGCCAGCGGACATTGCGCGCAATCAGGCATCTCGAATCGACAGATCCTCTGACCGAGCCGCTTCATTCCGCCGAACAGGTTGAGCAACCCATCCGCCTCAAGCCCACCGCCGGCGGTAACCAGCTCACTCGCGGTACGCGGCGCGGTCGTTTCGCCGATCACGCCGAGCCGCTGCAACACGCGATGAACGTGGCTGTCGACAATGAACGCCGGCATCCTCAGCGTGCTGGCGTTGAGCGTCGCTGCCGCGACCTTGCGGCCGACACCAGGCAGCCGCTCGAGCCAGGCGAGCGCGTCGGGGACCGACAATCGAGCCAGTGAATCGAGACTGTAATCTTTTTTCTCCGCGCCGATCATCTGCAGAGCGGCGGGCAGATATACGGCCTTCTTTTCGGCGAAGGTGACATTGGCGATGACGCGCTCCACGGCTGCGGGCGTGGCATCGGCGAGTTTGGCCGGCTGCGGCCAACGCTCCAGGAGGCGATGGAACGCGTCGAGCGAGACCGCATCGCGGGTTCGGCTGCCGAGCAAGGAGCGGATCAATTGCCGCAGGGGATCGAAGCGCGGAAGATCGGCAGCTTTGCCGAAGCGATCGTTCAGCCGACCGCTCCACCAGACGGCATCGTCGGCAAGGAAATCGAACGATCGCTGCAACATGGAGACGTCTCTAGTGGAAATCACGCGAGCGAATCCGCATGCCGCCGTCACGGGTGGCGAGCAGCGCGGCTTCGTGCGGCCGGGGCTGCTCGCGCGGATCATAGCTGCCTTTGGTGGCGGCGTCGGCCGGACCGGGCCGGTGGGGGAAGTCCAGCGCGCCAACCTGATGGAGCAAAGGGGTCAGATCCTCGAGCCGATCGGTGACGATATGGGTCACCTGACCTTCGCGCTGGAGCGTGCCGTGGACGCAGACCATCGCCGAGGCGAGGATGATCCGGCGGTTTGCCTCGAAGATGCGCTGCCAGGCGAGCGCATTGGCAATGCCGGTCTCGTCCTCGAGCGTCAGGAAGGTGACGTTGCCCTTGCCCGGCCGCTGGCGGATCAGGACGATCCCGGCGACCCGGATCTTGTCGCCATCCTTGGCCTGATGGAGCGCGACGGCGGGAATGATGCCGCGCCGGTCGAGCATTGGCCGAAGGAAGGCGACCGGATGGTTGCGCAGCGAGAGCTGGAGCGCGCGATAATCCTCGACCACTTCGCGTCCCTCGGTCAGCGGGTTGAGCGCCGCCTCGGGCTCGTTGGCGCGCGCTTCGGCGGCCGCGAACAAGGGCAAAGGCGGCCCGCTTAGCCCCCGCACCCGCCACAAGGCCTGGCGGCGATCGAAGCCCAGGCAGGCGAAGGCATCGGCGTCAGCGAGCTTTTCGAGCGCCAATGTCGGCACGCTTGTCCGCTGCCAGACATCCTCGATGCTGGTGAACGGTACGTCCATTGCCGCCGCGGCGATCAGCGCGCCATCACTGTTTGACAGCCCCTTCACCATCCGCAGCCCGAGCCGGAGCGGCAGCAATCCCTCCGCGTCACTGGCGGCTTCCAGCGTACAATCCCAGCGGCTGGCGTTGATGCAGGCCGGGCGGACCTCGACGCCATGTTCGCGCGCGTCGCGGACCAGCTGGGCGACCCCGTAAAAGCCCATCGGCTGGGCGTTGAGCAAAGCGACGCAGAAGATCTCCGGATGGTAATGCTTCATCCAGGACGAGGCATAGGCGATCTTGGCGAAGCTCGCCGCATGGCTTTCGGGAAAGCCATAGCTGCCGAACCCCTCGATCTGCTTGAAGGTGCGCTCGGCAAAGTCCGCGGTGTAGCCATTGGCGATCATGCCGTTGACCATCTTGTCATGGAATTCGCTGACGCCGCCGGTCGACTTGAAGGTGGCCATCGACCGGCGCAACGCGTCGGCCTCGGCCGGCTTGAAGCCGGCACCGACGATCGCGACCTTCATCGCCTGTTCCTGGAACAGCGGCACCCCCAGGGTCTTTTCGAGCACCGCGCGCAGCTCCTTCGACGGATAATCCGGCGTCTCCTTCCCCTCGCGGCGGCGGAGATAGGGATGGACCATATTGCCCTGGATCGGGCCCGGGCGGACGATCGCGACCTGGATCACGATGTCGTAGAATTTCCTCGGTCTGAGCCGCGGCAGCATCGACATTTGCGCGCGGCTCTCGATCTGGAAGACGCCGAGCGTGTCGGCATTGCAGATCATGTCGAACACCCTGGGATCGTCCTGCTGCATCTCGTCTGACGCCAGGGTCAGCCTTTGCCCCTTATGCTCGGCGAGCAGGTCGAAAGCGCGGCGCATGCAGCCGAGCATCCCGACCCCGAGCACGTCGACCTTCATGATCTTCAATTCCTCGAGATCGTCCTTCTCCCATTCGATCACCCGGCGATCCTCCATCGTCGCCGGCTCGATCGGCACCAGCTCGTCGAGCCGGTCCTTGGCGAGCACGAATCCTCCAGGATGCTGGCTGAGGTGCCTCGGCGTTCCGACCAGCTGACGGGTCAGATCGAGGGTGAGCGCCAGCCGCGGATCGTCCTTGTCGAGACCGAGCGCGGCGACATGGCGTTCGGCGACGCCTTCGTTCGACCAGCCCCAGACCTGACCCGACAGGGTGCCGGTGGTGTCCTCGGAGAGCCCCAGCGCCTTGCCGACCTCGCGGATCGCGCCACGGGTGCGGTAGCGGCTGACCACCGCGGTCAGCGCCGCATGCTCATCGCCGTAGGTCTGGTAGATCCACTGGATCACCTCCTCGCGCCGCTCATGCTCGAAATCGACGTCGATGTCGGGCGGCTCGTCGCGGTCGTCGGAGAGGAAGCGCTCGAACAGCAATTTGTGGAGGATCGGATCGATCGAGGTGATGCCGAGCACGTAGCAGATCATCGAATTGGCGGCCGAGCCGCGGCCCTGGCAGAGGATCTCCTGGCTGCGCGCGAATTGGACGATCGAATGGACGGTCAGGAAATAAGGTGCGTAGCGCCAGCTCGCGACCAGCTTCAGCTCATGGGTCAGAAGCTTGCGATAGCGCTTCTCAGGCTTGCCCCCGAACTTCTTGTTCAGCGCCATCCAGGTCAGCCGCTCGAGCGCCTTTTGCGGGCTGCGGCCCGACATCACGATCTCGTCGGGATATTGATAGCTCAGCTCCCGGAGCGAGAAGGTGCAGCGCGCGGCGATGTCGGCAGTGGCCTGGACGGCGTCGGGAAAGTCCCTGAAGCGGCGCTCCATCTCCTCCGGACGCTTGAGATGGCGGTCGGCGTAAAGCTCGCGGCGGAAGCCGAGCGCGTCGATCGTGACATGCTCGCGGATCGCGGTGACCACGTCCTGCAGCATCCGCCGGTCGGGGCCGTCATAAAGCACGTCACCGGTGGCGAGGCCGCGCATGCCATGCCGGCGGGCAAGCGTGTCGAGCGCGTGGAGCCGTGCCATTTCCCCCGGCCGGCGACGATGGGTGAGCGCGAGATGGGCGCGATCCCCGAAAATGTCGGCCATCTGGGCGAGCGCGATCTCGGTCGTCCGGTCGGCTTCATCGGGGATCAAGGCGGCGACCAGCCCGTCCGACCAGCCGGCGACATCCTCCCAATGGAGGAAGCATTGCCCCTTCTCCCCCTTCTTGCGGTCGACCCGGCTCTTGCCGAGGGTGAGCAGACGGGTGAGCCGCGACCAGGCGGCGCGGTCCTCCGGCCAGACCAGCAGCGAGGAACCGTCCATCAGATCGAGCCGGCAGCCGGCGACGAGCCGCACCCCGGTCGCATCGCCCGCCCGCAAACCCTTGACCAGCCCACCGACCGTATTGCGGTCGGTGAGCCCGAGCGCCGGATAGCCGAGCAAGGCGGCCGCCGAGAACAGCTCCTCCGCGCTCGAAACCCCCCGCAGGAAGCTGAAATGGCTGGCGACCTGGAGCTCGATATAGAGGGGCATTGCGAATAGCCTCTGAAATGACTAGATTAAGTAGTCAGATTGGGGACGATGATGGGCAAGATGATCGGTGCGGCGGAGTTCAAGGCTCATTGCCTGCGTATCCTCGATGAGGTCGAACGTAGCGGAGTAGCCGTGACCGTCACCAAGCGTGGCCGTCCGGTCGCAGAGGTGAAGCCGGTGAAGAAGCAGCCCGAAAACAAGCTTGCTTTCGGCTGCATGAAAGGCGTTGTGCGGGGATTCGAAGAGCCCTTCAGCCCCGCATATGAAAGTGCCTGGGATGCGGAGAAGGGACGGTGGGAGCCCGAGGAGTGATTCTCCTCGACACGCATGTTTTGCTCTGGTTCGTCCAAGGCAATGAAAAACTGGGGACGTCCTCCCGAGATCGCGTTCAGCATGCCTTGAATCAGGGCAAGGCTTCGATTTCCGCGATCAGCCTTTGGGAAATCTCCATGCTCGTGGACAGGCGTCGGCTGGTGCTTGGCCGGTCCACCCAGAACTGGGTCCAGCGAATTAGCGGCAAAGGCGGATTTCTCGTTGCTCCAATCACAGCCGAAATCGCGATGACCGGCGGGCAATTGCCCGGCGATATAAATGGCGACCCTGCGGACCGTCTCATCATTGCGACGGCACGCACGAACAATTGTCCGCTGCTGACCGCGGACCGGAACATTCTCGCATATGGCGCCACGGGCCATATCGCCATGATCGACGCGAGGAATTGAACGCCTCATCCGAACAGCCCATGGACATGCCAGCTCAGGTCGCCGGTGAGGGCATCCTCGCCGTCCCCCTTGCGGAACAGCCAGAAGCGGGCGCCGTCCTTGTCCTCGATCTGGAAATAGTCGCGGACCGCGGCCGCTTCGTCCTTGCGCCGCCACCATTCGCCATAGATGCGCTCGGGGCCGTCGGCGGCGGCGACATGATAGGTCGTGCCGCGCCAGCGGAACCGGCGCGGCGCGCCGTCGGGAACGCCGGACATCACCTGCTCGACCGGCTCGGGCGGTGAAAGCAGACGGACCGGTCGCGGCCAACCGCGCCAGGGAGCAGGGTCGTCGAGCGCGCCGGCGCGGCGAACGCTGCGTTCGGGGATGTCGCTTTCGAGCGCGCTCAGCCGGAACAGCCGGCGGGCGCCGAGCCGGGTCGCCAGCAGATCGACCAGGGGGGCGAGGTCGGGCGCCGCTCGCGTGGAGTCCAGCTTTCCTTCGATCGGCTGCGCGGCGAGCGGCTCGACGCGGACGGCGGTGAGCCGGAGCCGTTCGAAACCGAAGCCGGGCTCGAACGTTTCGATCCGCGCTCCGATCAGCCTCAGCAGATGGACGCCGTCGCGGGTGGCGCGGGCGGTACCGATCGCGGCCTGCTGGACATCGCCGTCGATCCGTTCGCAGGCCAGGACGAGCCGGCGGACACCCAATCCGCCCTCGCGCAGCGCTACGACCAGCCGGCGCATCGCCTCGTTCGTGGCTTCGGCGATCGCTTCGGCGGTGGCGATCGGCTCGAGGAAGCGCAGCAGCACCGAGGGCGGCTCTTCGGGGACGATCGGGTCGAACGGCTCGGCGGCACGGCCCAGCGCCTGGTCGATCCGAAGCAGGAGATCGGACCCGAAGCGCCGCTGGAGCGGGCCGCGCGGCATCGCGACCAGCTCGCCGATCTTCTCCAGCCCGAGACGATGGGCGCGTTCGAGCAGGCCCTCGTCGAGACGAAGCGCGGCGAGCGGGAAAGGCACGATCGCGTCGGCTTCGCGGCCGCTCGGGCAGAGGATCAGGGAGGAGGCGCCGAACCGGGCCAAAGCATGAGCGGCGCCGGTCGTGCCGGCGACGGCGATGCGGGCGCGAAAGCCGAGCCGCCGGCAGAAGGCGAGAATCCTCTCGCACATCCGCCGCTCGCCGCCGAACAGATGGGCGACGCCGCTGAGGTCGAGCCAGAGACCGTCGGCGCCCGAAGGTGCGGCGCGGGGCGTCCAGCGCCGCGCGGCGAACAGCCCGAGCCGCTGCAGCCAGGCGGCATCGCCGTCGGAATCGTCCGGCCGGACGTCGAGCCCCGAGACCAGGATGCGTGCCTTGGACAGCGCCATGCCGGAGGCGAGCCCCAGCGCGCGCGCCTCGGGAGAGACGGCGGCGAGCAGATCCTGATTGCCCTCGCGGCGGGCGGTGACCAATGCACCTTCGGCCAAATGGAGGACAAGGTCCTGCGGCTGCTGCTCACGCGCCCAGCGCGCGCCGGGCCGCCAGCCGCCGCCGCGGGCGGTCAGGATGCGATGATTCTGCGCGGAACGTGACGCGACGGCGCCGTCAGGCGGCGAGAGCGCCGTGCCGTGCGACGCGCGCCTGATCCGGTCGATCGCCAGATCGGGTAGGCAGAGCGAAGCGAGCCTCGGCATCGGGAGCCTCCAATATCCATTCATGGCCGGGCCCGCCGCGCTGGCGGACGAGCGCGACCTGCAGGCAGGCGCGGCCGAGCCCGGCGAAGGGCAAGGGGAGCGAGGGCGCGCAGCCGATCCGCCAGCGGGTGACCGCGCTCGACGGCGGCGCCAGCGGATCCTCGTCGGGCTTGCGCCAGCGGCGAAGGAGCAGAGCGATAGTCCTGCCCTCTTCGGCGGCGAGCTGAAGCCGGCGTGCCGACGCCATCGCCGCGCGCGAGACCTCGCCGACCACCGCAGCGAGTCCGCCATGGCGGAGCCCGTCCTCGAGCACGGCGAGAATCTCCGCATCGTCGCGGCATTCGGCGCAGATCAGCCGATCCGGAGTCAGCCCGGCCCCGGCAAGACCGGGCGCGAACAGGCCGGGGCGGGCCAGCGCCCACAGCACCTGACCAGTGCCGGCGGCACGCGACAGCAGTCCGGCGAGGCCGGCGAGGAACAGGACCGAAGCCGCTTCGTCGCTCGGTGCCGGGGAGGCCGCGGCCGCTTCGTGCAGCGCGGCGAGCGGCAACCCGCCGCCGGCCAGCCGGGCATCGACCGCTTCGAGCCCGAAAGGCAGCACGGATTGGCCGGCGGCGCGGCCGGCGCTTTCGATGGCGCGCACCTGCGCGCGTAAGGCGGCCAGGCGCGCTCCTTCCGGGCAAGAAGCGGACATGCGACTCGGGCTCATTTGTTCACTTTATGTTCCGCCTCTTGCAGAGCAAAGTCAAGCCAGTCGCGCAAACCCTCCGTAGCAGGCACGGCTCGACATTCACGCCCGGCTCACCCAGATAGCGCCGATGATTCTGTTACGCCCGGTTCTGCTCGCTCTCCTCCTGCTCATAACCCCTGTTGCCTTCGCCCAGACCGGCGACGCCGATTGGCTCTATCGCGGCAGCGACATCGCCCGCGACCCGGCCTGGCGGTTCGGCACCCTGCCCAACGGCCTGCATTATGCGGTGCGGCGCAATGCGCTGCCGGCCGGCCAGGTGTCGATCCGGATCCGGATCGATGCGGGCTCGCTGCACGAGGAAGACGACCAGCGCGGCTGGGCGCATTTCGTCGAACATATGCTGTTTCGCGGCACCGAGCGCTTTCCCGACCGGCGCGCGCGCGAAATCTGGCAGGAGCTGGGCGCGAATTTCGGCAGCGACAGCAACGCCACCACCACCCCGACCCAGACCGTTTACCAGCTCGATCTGCCCCATGCCGATCCGGCGAGCCTCGACCGCAGCCTCGACGTCCTCGCCGAGATGATGGCGCGGGCGCGGTTCGAGGAGGCCGCGGTCGCCGCCGAGCGCCCGGTCGTCCTCGCCGAAAAGGGCCGCCGGCCCGAGCTGACGGCGCGCTTCGTCGATCTCAGCCTGCCGCTCTTCTATGCGGGGCTGCGCTATCGCGATCGCGACACGATCGGCACCGACGCCACCCTGAACGGCGCCACCCCCGCGGGCCTGCGCTCTTTCTACCGCCGCTGGTACCGCCCCGACCGCGCGACATTGGTGATGGTCGGCGACGCCGATCCGGCGGCGATGGAGGCGCTGATCCGCAGCCGCTTCGGCGGATGGCAGGCGCAGGGGCCGAGCCCCAACGACCCCGATTTCGGCCGGCCCGCCGAGGTCGCGCAACCGGTCGCCAACCTGGCCTATCCGGGCGTGCCGGTGACCGCGACGGTCAACTGGATCCGCCCTTATGAGGCGATCCCCCACACCATGGCGCGCGAGCAATTGTTTCTCGAGGAGCTGCTCGCCGCCCGGATCATCAACCGACGGCTCGAAGCGCATGCGCGGGGGCCGTCGGCGTTCATCGGCGCGGGCGTCGGCACCTCGCGGACCCGCGGCCTTGCCAATGTGACGACGCTCTCGATCACCGCCCGCGAGGGGCAATGGCGCCCGGCGCTCGACGAAAGCTTCGCGATCATCGGCGATGCCTTGCGGGCACCGCCGAGCGAGGCCGAGATTGCGCGCGAGATCCAGAATCTGCGCACCGGAGTGGGTGCCGCGGTGCAGGGCGATCCGACGATGCAGTCGCAGACGCGGGCGCAGCAGCTGGTCGGCGCGATCGAAGCCGGCGCGGTGATCGCGTCGGCCGAGACGGTGCGCGACAATTTCGAACGCAACGCGCCGCTGATGACGCCTGAGCGGATCGGCGCGGCGATGCAGGCGATCTTCACCGGCCTAGGCCCGCGGCTGCTATTGCTCACTCCGGCGCCGGTCTCCGGCGGAAACGGGGCGGTGGCCGAGGGATTCGCCGCGGCGCGGGCGGTGTCGCCGGCCGAGCGGCAGACCGGGCGCGCGGTCAGCTTCGCCGATCTGCCGTCGCTCGGCCAGCCGGGACGGGAGGTTTCACGGCGGCGCATCGAGGATATGGACGTCACCATCGTCCGCTTCGCCAACGGATCGTCGCTGACCTTCAAGCACACCGACTTCGAGCGCGGCTCGGTTCAGGTCCAGCTCCGCTTCGGTACTGGAGTCGCCGGGCTCGCACCCGACCGGCCGTCGCTCAACTGGCTCAGCGGCCTGGTCGCGCCGTCGGGGCTCGCCGGGCTCGACCTCGACGCGATGGAGCGGCTGCTGACCGGGCGGCGGATCGGCCTGTCCTTCACGGTCGACGAGGACGCCTTCGTCCTGTCCGGCCAGACCAGCGCCGGCGACCTCCCCGACCAGCTCCGGCTGCTCGCCACCAAGCTTACCCATCCGAGCTGGGATGCGGCCCTGTTCGCCCGTTTCCGCAACGCCGCGGTCGACAGCTTCGACATGCATTTCAGCTCGGCTTCGGCGCGCGCCGGACGCGAATTGAACGCCGTCGTCCGACCCAACGACCAGCGCTGGCGACCGATCGAGCGCGCCGAGATGGCGGCGGTCACGGTCGAGCAGTTCCGCGCCTATTTCACGCCTTTGCTGGCGCGCGGGCCGGTCCATGCGATCATCGTCGGCGACATGAGCCTCGAGCAGGCGGTCGAGGCGATGCGGACCACGGTCGGTTCGCTGCCGTCCCGGCCGGAGGCGCGGCCGGCACGCAATGCCGCCGTGGTGCAGCCGCCGGCGCCGAATCCGGAGCCGCGCCGCTTCACCCATCAGGGCGATCCCAACCAGGCCTATGCGATGATCGGCTGGTCGACGCTCGGCGGCCGCGACCGGATCATCGAGCGCCGCGCGCTCGCCGTCGCCGCCAGCATGTTCGAGGCGCAGCTGTTCGATCGCTTTCGCGAGCAGGAAGGGGCGACCTATTCGCCGGACGCCGCCTCGCTCTCTTCCGACGCCTTCCGCGACTGGGGAATCTTCTACGCCGCCGCCGAGGTCCGGCCCGAAAATGCGCCGGTCTTCTTCCGCATCGCCCGCGAGATCATCGCCGACATGGCCGCGCACCCGGCCGGACCGGACGAGTTCACCCGGACCCGCAACCCGATCATCACCGGGATCGAGCGCCGGGTGGCGACCAACAGCTATTGGATCGACGCGCTGGAGAATTGGGAGGCCGATCCGCGCGAGATCGAGAATGTCCGCTCCTATCTCGCCGACTATCGCCGGCTGACCGCCGAGGACGTCCGGCGGACCGTCGCGGCGCTGGTGACCGACCAGGGTGACTGGTCGATGCTCGTCGTTCCGGCTAGAGGAGCCCCGGCAACGACTTCGGGAGCCAATCCGAGCTAGACGACGTGGCCAACAGCTTTGTCCAGACCGCCGCGCCCGCGCCGCGCCAGGCATCCGCCGGATGGAATCCGTTCCGGCTCCACGGTCGGCCGTTCTTCGAGGACAAGAACCGGGCATTCTGGATCCTGCAATCGGCCGGCTGGGCCGGCTATTTCATCCTGCGCACCCTCTCCGGCATCGCCAATGCGATGGGCTGGAGCTACGTGCTTCACACCGCCCTGCTGACCGCGACCGGTTATTCGATCACCCTGCTGATGGCGTCGGCCTTCCGCCGCCTGATCCGGATGAGCCCGATCGCGACCTGGGTCGGATCGATCGCGATCGTGGCGATCGCCGCCGCCGGCTTCTCGGCGATCGAGACCTGGAGCGTGGCGACCTTCATCCAGCCCGGCACCCGGCCCGAGGGGATCCGCTTCCTTGGCGCGATCCTGCTGACGGTGTCGCTGCTCGTCGCCTGGTCGGCGCTCTATTACAGCATCAATTTCTATCTCCTGCTCGAGGAGCAGACCGACCGGCTGCTGCGGCTGGAGAGCCAGGCCTCGAACGCGCAGCTCGCGATGCTGCGCTACCAGCTCAATCCGCACTTCCTGTTCAACACCTTGAATTCGATCTCGACCCTGGTGCTGCTCAAGCAGACCGACCGCGCCAATGCGATGCTGAGCCGGCTCTCCTCATTCCTGCGTTACACCCTGGTCAACGAGCCGACCGGAATGGTGACGGTCTCGCAGGAGATGGAGACGCTCAAACTCTATCTCGAAATCGAGAAGATGCGCTTCGAGGAACGGCTGCGGCCCCATTTCCACGTCGATCCGGGCTGCGAGCACGCCCAGCTGCCGTCGCTGCTGCTGCAGCCGCTGATCGAAAATGCGATCAAATATGCGGTGACGCCGCAGGAGGAGGGTGCCGACATTTCGATCGAGGTCCGGCGCCTGGCGAACAAGGTGCTGATCAACGTTTCCGACACCGGCCCGGGTACCGACGCGCAATATCGGGTGCGCGCCGCCCAATCGACCGGAGTCGGTCTGGCGAACATTCGCGACCGTCTGGCGCAGGCCTATGGCGAGGATCACCGCTTCGAGACACTGTCGGACATGACTGGGGGCTTCCGCGTTTTCATCGAGATTCCCTTCCAAGTCGAACCCGAGGAGCAGAAATGACCATTCGCACCATCCTGGTGGACGATGAGCCGCTGGCGATTCAGGGCCTTCAGCTCCGTCTCGAACCCCATGAGGACGTCGAGATCGTCGACACCTGCTCGAACGGCCGCGAGGCGATCCGATCGATCAAGACCCACAAGCCGGACCTCGTCTTCCTCGATATCCAGATGCCCGGCTTCGACGGCTTTTCGGTGATCCAGGGGCTGATGGAGGTCGAGCCGCCTTTGTTCGTGTTCGTCACCGCTTATGTCGACCATGCGCTGCGCGCGTTCGAGGCGCAGGCGGTCGACTATCTGATGAAGCCGGTCGAGGAGGCACGGCTCGCCGACACGCTCGAGCGGGTGCGCCAGCGGCTCGCCGAGAAGCGCGGCGTCGAGGAGGTCGACCGGCTCAAGGAAGTGCTGGCCGAGGTCGCGCCCGAGGCGATGGAGGGCGTCGAGGCCGGCGACGACGCGCATGCCGCCAACCGCTACGAACGGATGATCAACATCAAGGATCGCGGCCAGATCTTCCGCGTCGACGTCGATTCCATCGAAAAGATCGACGCCGCCGGCGACTATATGTGCATCTATACCGGCGACAACACCTTGATCCTGCGCGAGACGATGAAGGATCTCGAGAAGCGGCTCGATCCGCGCCGCTTCCAGCGCGTCCACCGCTCGACGATCGTCAATCTCGACCAGGTCCGGCAGGTCAAGCCGCACACCAATGGCGAATGCTTCCTGGTGCTCGACAGCGGCGCGCAGGTGAAGGTCAGCCGCTCCTATCGCGACGTCGTGGCGCGGTTCGTTCATTAGAGTTCGCACCCGGCCGGTTGTTGAGCGCAAGAAACGGGAGGCGGCCCGCGCGATCCGCCGCATAAGGGGTGAGCCATGAGCCAGTCCGACAAATTCCGGCGGTTCGCCGCCCTCCACGTCCCGGGCGATCCCGTGATCCTCTACAACATCTGGGACGCCGGCAGCGCCAGGGCAGTCGCCGAGGCCGGGGCGAAGGCGATCGCGACGGGGAGCGCGTCGGTGGCGGCCGCGAACGGCTTCACCGACGCCGAAGGCCTGCCGCTCGACCTGGCGCTGGCCAATGCCGCGCGCGTGGTCGCGGCGGTCGACCTGCCGGTGACGATCGATTTCGAAGGCGCCTATGCGGTCGCGCCCGGCGAGACCGCCGCCAATATCGCCAGGCTCGCGGCGACCGGCGCGATCGGCTGCAATTTCGAGGATCAGGTCGTCGGCGGCCAGGGGCTGCACCCGACCGCGCTGCAGGCCGAACGGATCGCCGCGGCCCGCGCGGCGGTCGGCGCCGACTTCTTCATCAACGCGCGGACCGACATCTTCCTCAAGGCGAAGCAGGACGAACATGACGATGCCAAGGTCGACGCGGCGATCGAGCGCGCTGTGGCTTATGCGCAAGCGGGCGCGAGCGGCTTCTTCGCCCCCGGCCTCGCCGACCTGCGGCTGCTCGAGCAGCTCTGCGACGCCTCGCCGCTGCCGGTCAATTTCATGGCCTGGCCCGGCACCCCGCCGGCCGGCGAGATCGCCAGGACCGGCATCGCCCGGATCAGCCACGGGCCGTTCCCGCACCGGCAGGCGATGAAGACGCTGACCGAGGCGGCCGAAGCGATCTATCGCGGCTAGAGCGAAATGCGCGATTTCAGAATCACACATTTCGCTCTAGGTATTTGTTTTCGCATCGTTATTGCGGAAATGAACAGGCCGCCATGCCCCCGGCATGGCTGCGGATTGCCGGGGGCAATCCGCACCGGTTCATGGTGCCCACTTTTCCGCACGATGCTCTAGAGCAGCGAGCGATTGGTCTGAATCGCTCGCTGCTCTATAACCCTTTGTTGTCGCGTTGCTTTTTGCGAATAACCGGTCCCCACTGATTCGCGCAACGCTCTAAGGGAACCGCAACGTCCAGAGCATTTGAAAAACATCGCGCGATGCTATCTCGGGTGGCGAGGAGGACGTCCACGCAGTGGCAAAGGTCGTCGTTGGAACGTTGAAGAAGGCGAAGGGCCGCAGCGGCGCTTCGATCGCGACCAAACGCGTCCGCAACACCGAGGGCGAGATCAAGACGTTGCGGACGATCGATGCCGCCAGCCGCACCTTTGGCAGAGACCTGCATTATGTCTTCGGACGGAATGTGGCCAAGGCGCGGCGCGAGAACAAGAAGGTGACCGGCGCGAATGAGGGTGTCCGGAAGGGCTGAGCCGCCGGTCTTCCTGATCGTCGCGGGACCGAACGGCTCGGGCAAGAGCAGTGTCTATCAGGACGTCCGAGCAATCCAATCCGAATAGTGGCGCTGAGAACACGCGTGACGGGCTTCTTCAACAGCCTGCTAAGCCATGCGCGCAATCGCGGTCAGCGCGTCCGTCAGCCGCTCCATATCCGCTTCGGAGGTGTACATGTGCGGCGCGATCCGCGCCGACCGGCCGCGGAAGCCGACAAAGACATTGCGGTCGCGAAAGATCTTCGGCGCCGCATCGACGGCGGCCGCGGGCAAAGCGAGGCCGAGCATATGGGGACAGCGCCACGGCCCCGACGTGGTTTCGAGGCCGAGGCCTTGCGCCACCGCCTCGATCCGGCCGATGAGCGCGCCGAGCCGGCGGGAGATGCCCGCGACACGCCACTCGCCGATCAGGCGCAGCGAGACATTGGCCGCTTCGGTCAGCTCGAACGCCGAGCGCTGGCCGACGTCGAAGCGCCGCGCGCCGGGGCGGTAGCGCTCCTCATAATCGACCAGCCGTCCGAAATCCTCGGAACCAAGGCGCTGGAGCCAATTCTCCTCGAGCGGGATCCCGTCGCGATGCCGCTCGTCGACATAGAGATAGCCAAGGCCGAACGGGCCGAGCAGCCATTTGTAGCCGACCGTCACCAGGAAATCGGGACGAACCGCGGCGAGATCGAGCGGCATCGCGCCGAACGACTGGCTGGCGTCCACGACCAGCCTCGCGCCCACCTCCCGGGCCCTGGCGGAGATCGCGGGCAGATCGAACAGACCGCCGTCGGTCCAGTGGACGTTGGGCACCGCGACCAAAGCGGCCCGCTCGTCGATCGCGCCGAGCATCGCCTCGGTCCAGCTCCGCTCCGGCGCGCGCGGCACGGTGACCAGGTCGCAGCCGGTGCGCGCCGAAAACCGCTGCCAGGTATAGACGCCGGAGGGAAAATCGTCGGCCGGGACGAGGATATGCCGTCCCGCTTTCGCGTCGAGATTGCGCGCCGCGGCGGCGAGCCCGTAGCTCGCGGCGGGGACCAAAGCGATCGCATCGGCATCGACCCCCGCGAGCGCAGCGAACAGCCGGCGCCGCTCCTCGGCATCGTCGATCCACTGGGCGTTGGTGACGGTCCAGGGCCGGCCATGCCGCGCCGCCCCCGCCTCGATGCAGCGCACCGCCGCGCGCGGCAGCGGGCCGAGGCTCGCGCAGTTGAAATAAGCGAGATCGTCGGGAAGATCGAACAGGGCGCGAATGTTTTCGGCCATTCCGGCGCGGCCGCTAGCTGGCGGGCGAGGAAGAGGGGAAGCCGACGAGCCCGGCGCGGTAGCGCTTGCCGGTCTTGAGGCTGGTGCCGTCGGCGAGGACGACGTCGGACGGGCGGATGCGGGCGATCCGATCGCGGCGCACCAGGGTCGAGCGGTGAATGCGGACGAAGCCGTGCCGCCGCAGCCGCCGCTCCACCGCCGCCAGCGAGGCGCGCTCGATCCGGGTGCGGCCGGCGCTCCTGATCTCGACATAATTGCCCGCCGCCGCGACCCATTCGATCTGGCCGGGGTCGAGCGGCAAATCGGCGGCATCCTCGCTCGCGCCCGCCGACGCCTTCGACCGCGCGACATGGCGGCCGATCGCCAGCAGCGCGCCGACCAGCAACGCCGCCGGCACCCGGCGGGCCGCCTCGAAGGCGAGATCGTTCGCGCCGTCCCAGAGGATTCCGAGCAGCAGCGACAGCAGGAAGCCGCCGCCGAGCGCCGCCGGCCAGGGCGCGCGCTTGCCGGCCTCGAAGGCGAGGCACCAGGGCGCGACATTGACCAGCGCCCAGGCGATCACCTCGACGCCGCTTTCCGGCCGGCCGAGCAGCGCCGAATAAGCGAGGCAATAGAGCGCGACGACGGCGACCAGGCCGGCGGTCGCAAGCGCGATCGTGGCGGGAGAAAGCGAGCGATGAAGCCAGGAGGTCATAGCGCCCTTATATTGGGGATTCGTCCGAGCCGGAAGCCGCCCGCGCCTCAGCCCTCGCGGCCATGATTTTCATGGAAGCCGAAGCGGCGCTCGGCCGCCTTGCGGGCGATCGCCGCAGCCTCCTTGGTCGCAAACCGACCAAGATGGATTTGTCGTCCGCGGTATTTGATGTTCGCGATCCAGACTTTTCCAACGCGGCAAACACCGACGATTCCGCTCTTGTTGACGACGTAGCGTTTCACGTTGAGGTGATTGTCGCGCTCGCTCACCTCGCGCAAATTTGCGATCCGGTTGTCGTGGCGGACGCCGTTGATGTGGTCGATGCACTGGTCGGGCCAGCGACCATGATGGATCGCCCAGGCGACGCGGTGGGCAGGGACCATAGTCGAGAGCACCCATCCCCTGCGATAGCCTTTCGAAAGGGCCGTGATCGCGGGCTTCCCAGCATAGCGTCCGTTCCACCACTCGGCCCTCGCCGCCAAGGCTGCGTGGGGGTCGCCGAACATTTCGGGAGACCGCTCGCGCCAGACCAGCTCGCCGGTCTCGGGATCGTAGTGTAGCAGCATTCTCAATAATGCCGGATCGAGCGCGCACTTGGCCTGGCCCCAGATTCTACTCATGGTTCAAAATCCTTTTTCCGGTTTCGATGGGGCACTGGAGACAGGAAGAATCAGTCGACCCGCGCCCATCTGCTCTCGCCAACAAAAAGGCCGCCAACAATGTGGACGGCCGGCCTGTCCGCGCCGCGGACGGCAGTAGCGAGTATCATTTATTTATGGCATTATGCGTTACGAGTCAAGCCCGTTTTCGATTGCGTCCGCCGCGGTGCCGCTCAGGCCAGAGCGGCGACGTGAATATCGAGCAGAGCCGGCACGGTCTCCGGAGCGCGGCGGCCCAGGCCGCATTCCGTCCCGATGCCGAAATCCGCCTGGTAGCGGGAGGCGGCCGCGATCCGCCGTTTCGTCCCTTCCACGCCATCGGTCAGATGGACCAGGCCGAGATAGAGCCGGGTGGCCTCGGGCAGCTCGAGATCGGCGAGCGGCGCGAAATAGGCGTCGTCGTCCCGCTCGCGCGGCACCGGCATGTGGATCCAGTCGATCGGGCGCCCGGCGCGGCGGACCGTCTCGTTGGCAAGATCGACGCAGATCCCGAGATCGACCGGCTCGATGATATGCTTGTGGCCCGGATCGCCGTAGCAGAAGTGAACCCCGACCTCGGCCCTGGCGGGAACGCGGTCGATCAGCGCCGGAACGCTGGCGAGAAAATGATCGCGCATGCCGCCGACCAGATCGGGCATGCCGCCGGCGATCACGACCGGCTCGATCGCGCAGTCCCATTGGATCGCGAGATCCTGGTGCGGGATGGCCGCGAAGATTTCGGCAAGCTCGACATCGAGCCGGCGCGCGATCGCGGCCGTCACCGGCGGGACCTGGTTCCGATCGGCGAAGGTCTGGGCGATCGCCACCGGGGTCGGCAAGGAGACCTGAAAGCGGGTGCCGGCCGGAATCACCCCGTCGCGGCGCAGCGATTCGAACGTCTCCCAGGAGGCGATTGCGGCCTCGGCATAGCCAAGTGTGTCGAACGAAAGCGCGGCGTCGTCCACGCCGGCCTTGATCGGGAACTTTTCCCAGTCGCGTCCCGAGGCGCTGACCATTGTCCGTTCGAACAGCGGATTGGCGCGGAAGGCCTTCGCCTGCCAGAGAACCCATCCGGCGCGATCGCCGGTCTCGCCGTCCGGATAGCGCGGCGCCGCGGCGCCGAGATGCCGGCCCAGGGCCTCGAACACCGTCGCCTCGTCGCGGAGCGGAATGCTTCCCACCAGCAATATGTCGCGCTCATTGGCCATGGTCTGATGCTCCCTATTTCGATTTTCGGAAGCATATTCGATTTTTTCGCTGGCCGATCAACCCCCGGCTGGATCCGGGCTCCGCGGCATCGTCGATTCAGCGGAACCGGACGTAAGGGATGTGGCCCAGCAGAGCAGCCGGCCCGATTTTGGAATCGAACCGGCGGCCTCAAACAGGAAGCTCTCGCTAGAGAATCGTGCGGAAAAGTGGGAACCATGAACCGGTGCGGATTGCCCCCGGCAACCCGCAGCCATGCCTGGGAGGCATGGCGACCGGTTCATTTCCGCAATAACGATGCGAAAACAAATACCGAGAGCGGAATGTGTGATTCTGAAATCGCACATTCCGCTCTAGAACCGCGCCCGGGCGCCGAGCCCTATCGTGCGCGGCCGGGTAAAGATCGGCTCGACGAAGCCGCCGAAGGCCGGATTCACGATCCGATTCTCGTCGAGCAGGTTGCGGGCGAAGGCATAGACCTCGAAATTCGAGAACGAGGCGCCGAGCTGGGCATTCGCTACCGCGCGCGATTCGGAGAATACGATCTCGGCAAGTTGAGTGCCCGGGTCGATCAGGTTGCGCAGCGTGATCCGCCCTTCGTCGGTGAAGCCGATATCGGCATGCGCGATTAGTTCCACGGTGGGCGACAATTGCGGGCTGTAGTCGACCGACGCGGACCAGCTCCACTGCGGCACCAGATCGGGCGGATCGCCGGCGAAGCGATCGACCGAGTTGGTGTTGTAGCGGAGGTTGTTGTAGCCGAGCGTCGCCGAGATGCTGAGGTCCGGATCGGGCCTGGCCGTCAGGGACAGATCGAAGCCGAAGCCATCGGCATTGCCCGAATTGGTGGTCACGGGGCGGACGCTGCCGGGCACGACGATGACCGCCTGGATGTTGGTATAATCGTTATAATAGACCGCCGCCTCGACGATCAGTTGATTGTCGAAGAAGCCCTGCCGGGTGCCGAGCTCATAGCTCCAGAGCTCCTCGGGCTCGAACGTGGGTTGCGGGGATCCGGCCGCATTGAAGCCGCCGCTGCGGAACCCCTTGGCGGCGTTGGCATAGATGATGCCGTTGGCCGAGGTCCGGGCGGAGACGTTGACCCGCGGATTGAAGGTGTTGAACGTCCCCGATGCGCTGGAGACGATCGGCGGGATCCCCAGGCCGGGCAGGGTCAGGGTGCTGTCGGACGAGCGCTCGTCATTGAAATAGCGGCCGCCAACGTCGACCATGAGCCAGTCGGTCAGATCGTAGCTGACGCTGCCGAAGACCGCCCAGACTTTCGACTCGGCCGAGAAAACCTGGGCGAAGACGACGCCGGGGATCGCCGGGACGGAATTGCCTATTGCATCGCCCGACCCTGACGCCTCGGAATAAGATGCGCCGAGGAGGTAACGGAACGGCCCGGAACCGTTCGAGGTGAGTCGGACTTCCTGGGCCCAGCGCTCGAATTCCCCTGTCGAGTCGCTTATCGCCGACTGAAGGACTGGTGCGTTGAATATGAACCTGTTGTAGAATGGCCCCGAATCGTCAACGCTGCGGCCGTCCGAATGGAGATAGCCGGTCGAGCTGAGCAAGGTGACCGGCCCGAGGTCGTAGGTCAGGACGAGATTGCCGATGAAATAACGCTGCTCGGAGGCCGTCGCCACGCTCTGCGCAGTGGTGCGATCCCTGCGTGAATAATTTTTGAAGTCCTGCTCGGTGTCCTGATACAGGCCGAGCAGTGACACGGTGAAATCCGGGCTCGGCCGCACCAGCAGCCGGGCGCGGAGAGTGGTGATGTCGGTGCCGTTGAGATCGTCGCCGGCCGGACCGTCGATGAAGCCGGCAACCGTCTCGCGCGCACCGGCGAGACGAATTCCGGCGACGTCGGTGGCGAGCGGCAGGTTGAGGACGCCCTCGACCCGATAGCCCATATCGCCGTTGCGCACGCTGTTGATCTCGCCGAGCAGATTGCCGCCGAACTCGTCCAGATCGGGCGCGGCGGTGACATAGCGGATCGTGCCGCCCATTGCGCCCTCGCCGTACAGAGCCGGCTGCGGACCGCGCAGGACCTCGATCCGCTCCATGTCGAGCAGGCGGATCTCCACCGAGCCCGATGCCCCTTCATTATTGACCCCGAATTCGTCGATATAATTGCCAACGGTCGGCAGGCCGAGATATTGCGAGATGCCGCGCAGCTGGATGCGCTGCGAACCGGTGCCGATATCGACGATGCGCAGGCCGGGAACCGACGCCTGGAGCTGATTGAGGGTGGTGACGCCGCGATTCTCGATGTCTTCGGCGGTGAAGGCCGAGATCGAGGCCGGGACGTCGAGCAGACGCTGCGCACGCCGCAGCGCGGTGACGACGATCTCCGCATCGTCTTCGTCGGCCGCAACCGCCGGCTGATCGCCCGCGGCGTCAGGCTGGTCTGCCGCGAAGGCCGGCGAGGCCAGTGCCGAGCCGGCGAACAATGTCCATGCCATGACGGCGATTCTCGATGATCCAGAGCGCATCGGTGATTTCCTCCCCCTGAGCACGGCCCCCTGCCGTGCAAATCTGTTTGGATTCTTGCTGGCATAACTGATATTCTCGGAGCAGGCAATACAGTTCTGCATGGAAATTCCGAGACTGATGGGCGAAATGAAGCGGTCGATCAAGTGGCAGTTCGCGGCCTGGTACGGCCTCGCGGTCATGATCCTGGTCGCGATCGCCGGCAATTCGATCGGCCAGATCATGCTGCTGGTGGTCGAGCCGATGAAGGCGGATCTGTCCCTGTCCGACGCGCAGATCGGCCTGCTGCGCGGCGTCGCCACCACCCTGGTGGTCGCGATTGCCGCTTATCCGATCGCCTGGCTCGCCGACCGGATCGACCGGCGCCTGGTGTTCGCGGGGTGCATGCTGATCTGGTCGCTGGCGACGATCGGCATCGGCCTTTCGACCAGCTTCCAGATGCTGTTCGCGATGGGGGTCGGCCTCGCGTTCGGCGAGGCTGTGCTCGGCCCGGTCACCTTCGCGATCATTCCCGAATTGTTTCCCCCCGAGCGGCGGATGCTGGCCAATTCGATCTTCTTCGTCTCGCAGTTGCTCGGCGTGGCCGCGGGACTGACGGTCGGCGGCTGGCTGATCCAGTCGATCGACGCCGCGCACGCCTCTTTGCCCGGCGCTTTTGCCGCGTTCGAGCAATGGCGCCTGACGATGATGGCGGCGGCGTTGCCGTCGCTGCTGCTGATTCCGGTCGTGCTGCTGCTGCGGCTGAAGCGGCGGAGCCGGCCGCCGGCCGCGCCGGACGCGGCAACCGACGACGGCGTCGGCCGCTATGCCCGAACCCATTGGCGAACCCTGGCGTCGCTCTTCCTCGGCTTCGGCCTGATCGGCGCGGCCAATTTCGTGCCGTTCGGCTGGCTGCCGGTGGTCCTGGTGCGCAGCTTCGGCGAACCGGCCGGGCAGGTCGGGCTCCAGCTCGGGCAGATCTTCGCGATCAGCAGCGTTTCGGGCGTCGTCGCCGCCAATGTGCTGGCGCGGCTGATCGCGCGCCGCGACCCGGACCGGGCGCCGCTGCGCGTCGCCCAGGCGGGCGCGCTGTTTGCCGCGCTGACGAGCCTGCTCTATCTCTTCGCCCGAAGCCCGGCCCAATTCTACGCGATCGCCGCATTCCAGATGGCCGCTTCGTTCGGCGGTCTCGTCCTGTCGCCGACCCTGACCCAGAACGTCACCCCGGCGCGGTTCCGCGCGCGGCTGCTCGCGATCGGCGGCATGTTCTATATCGGCTTCGGAGCGCTGAGCCCGCCGCTGGTCGGCTTCGCCTCGGATCGGCTCGGCCCCGACCCGCGCAGCCTGCTGATCGCCATGATCCTGGTCGCGGTGCCGGCCTTTCTGCTTGGCGCGATCGCACTGCAGATCGGGGCGCGCCGCCTGCCCGCCACCGTGCAGGCGGCGCGGCAGGAGGAACAGGAGGAAGAGGTCAGCGGCTGACCGAGGTCCGCGCGTCGAGCGTCGGGCCGCCGTTCAGCAGCATCCGTACCGCCTCGGCGAGCTCCGCCTGTTTGAACGGCTTGGACAGCCGCGGGACGCTGGCGGCGATCCGCAGCAGGGCATTGGCATGGCCAGTGATCAGCAGCACCGGCAGGTCGGGATGGGACGTAGCCAGATCTTCGATGAGATCCGCGCCGGTCTCGTCCGGCATGAGATAGTCGGTGATCACCGCGGTGATTTCGGCGCCGTCGCGCAGCAGCCGGTTGGCCTCGCGAACCGAGGCGGCCTGAACCACCTCGTAGCCGAGGTCGACCAGCATCGCGGCGACGCCGGCCCGCACGATGTCCTCGTCGTCGACCAGCAGCAGCTTCGATCCATCGACCGACAGCGCCGGATCCGCAGGAGCGCCTTTCTGCTCGTTGCGGGCTTCCTCCGCGGTGGCCGGGAGCCAGAGCTCGACGCGGGTCCCGAGGTCGACCGTCGATGAAAGCGTCATCGCACCGCCGAGCTGCGCGCAGAGCCCGTCGACCATCGACAGCCCGAGGCCGGTGCCCTTGCCGACGCCCTTGGTCGAAAAGAACGGCTCGACCGCGTGCGAGAGCGTCTCGGCATCCATGCCGTGCCCGGTGTCCTCGACCGCGATCATGACATAGTTGCCGGACGGCAGGTCGGAATGGCCCGCCTCCTCGACTTGGCGCGGACCGATGCCGAAGGTCAGCGTCCCGCCGTCGGGCATGGCGTCGCGCGCATTCACCGCCAGGTTCAGGATGGCCAGCTCGAGCTGGCTCTGATCGGCAAAAGCGACGTTGCGCTCGCCCTCCTGCTCGACGATGATTCGGATCGACGGTCCCAGCGAACGCGCGAGCAGGGTCTCCATCCCAGCGATCAGCAGGCAGACGTCGATCGGCAGCGGCTCGAGCTTCTGACGCCGCGCGAACGCCAGCATCCGCCCGACGAGCAGCCGCGCCCGGTCCGCGGCATGGGCCGCGGTCTCGATCATCCGGATCGATTGCGGGTCCTGCCGATGCCGCCTGCCGAGGACTTCGAGCGTGCCGATGATCGGCGTCAGCAGATTGTTGAAATCGTGCGCCACGCCTCCGGTCAGCCGCCCGAGCGTCTCCATCTTGCCGGCTTCGTGGAGCTGGACGATCGCCGCCTCATGCGCACGGGTGCGTTCGGCGACCTGAAGCTCGAGCGAGTCATTGAGCGCGCGCAGCTCCTCGAGCGCCGCCTGCCGGCGGGCCTCGCTTTCGTGCAGACCGGTTTCATACGCGCCCATCCTGATCGTCACCAGCATGACCACGCCGACCAGGGTCGCGGTGATCAGCGGCATGTAGAAGGCAAATCCGAACACCGCATTGTAGGTGTGCCAGTCGGAGCCGAGCAGCATCAGGAAGCCGAGCGCCAGCGGCAGGACGATGACGATCGGCAGCAGCTGGATAAGCAAGGCGCGCGCGTTCGGAAGATCGGCAAATCCCGACAGCCAGCCTTCATCGGCACGGGTCATGAGGCCCGCGGCGCTGGCGACGACGAGGCCGAACCCGGTGTGCAGCGCGATCGGCGTATAGACGCCGAGCCCACGGAACATGCTCTCGCCGAACGCATAGCCGACCATCGCGAGGAAGGTGGCGAAGGTCGCCGACGCGACCAGCATATGGGCGAGGATCAAGGCGCGCTTGCCCTCGGCCAGCGCCAGCAGGGCGATCCCCGACCCCAACGCCATATAGGCAGCGGCGGTCAGCGGCGACATGCGCCCGGGGAACTCGGCCATCGACCAGGGACCCGCGTCGACAATCAAGGCCTGGTCGATGCCGAAATCACCGCCCCAGAGATATTCGATGATCGTCATCGCGCCGATCAGGGCGGCGAACAGTCCGCACGCGGCGGCGCCAACCCCAAGCGCGGGATGAGGCTGCGGCGCCGCAGCGAGACCGAGGCCGATCAGGACGAAGCAGAAAGCGGTATTCGCCTTCATGCTCGGGAAGCCGGAGACGATCGTTTTCGCCTCGGGAATGCCGGCGAACCAGCCGACCAGGACGACAATGCCGAGCACCACGAGCGCGCCGCAAAGCGCAAGGCGGGCATAGCGATAGTACAACGACACTCCCCCCGGCGGCATGATGGCCGCGAGACCGTCATAATCTGCTTTTGCAGCGCGCTGAAGTCGGCTTGGGCGCGACGCGGATTCGGTTCGTCGCGATCATGCGGCGATCAGGCGACCCGCCTTGCTTCGCTCCTTCGTCTTGGCGAAATGGACAGGTCGCCCTGCCCCGGACAGGGCTAAGCAGTGCGGAGCACTGCTTATCTGGCCATGGTGCAGTGCTCAGTCCGGAGCGAACCGCTCTCTGGGCGCGTTTCCCTGATATGCAGGGTACATACAGGGAAATATCGAGTTTCGGGGTGCCTCGGGTTGGCGTAGAGTGGTCGGCAGCCGCGGAAAACCGCCATTGCCGCATGGCAATTCCCTGCTTCCCGTAACAGGGAATTTAATCGGCGATTCAAGGAAGCGACGATGCCGGAAGAGGGAAACTCATCGTCGGAAGGGGAGTCCGGGAATCCTCATTGGATCGATGACGACTTTGCCGTCCCGGAGAAGGTCCTGGACCGCGTGGCCGACCTCATCGGCGTTGCGGAAGGTGATCAGCGAGCCGAGCTCCGCGATCAGCTTCGCCAAATCGCGTCGGACTACCAAACCGAAAAACTGATGGACCTGTGTCGAGGTCTGCCGAGCCAGCAGAAGGACGCTGTCCAGGTGCTGATACGTTCGCTCAACGCGTCGCTACGAGCAATCGACGGTGTGCTGCCAGAGTATTTTGTGCAGATCGAATCCATGGCCGCGCACAATCCTGAGGCGGCATCCCTGGGTCCGGACACCCGCAGGGCGATCAGTGACATGCGGGATGCTGCCACGACATTCCTGCGCGAGTACCGACCAAGGGCCGGGCCACCGGCCAATGTCGAGCTTGAAGAGGCGCTGAGGGCGCTGCTGGCATTGATTGAGGTCGGATTGAGTCAGTCGGTCACCGTCGCTCAGAACAAGCACGGTGCCGGAGGGCCAAAGCTCAAATCCTCGGCGGCCCTCGCTTTGGGCAGTTTCGTGCAAGCGCTAGATTCTTCGGTCCTTGAGAGGACCATCGTGAACATGATCGTTAAAATCCGGAATCAGCCCGAGATGACCGAGTCCCCGTCCTTCGCCATCTTCAGAGGCAATCCCAATTCTGAATTAGACAGCTCCCTCCTCTCCAATCGGTTTGCGGACAATTAATTTGGGCGATTTCGACCCCGATTAATGGTGTCGCGAAGGCGGGTACCTGGCGTCATTTTAGGGACTTCCTCATGAAGGAGCGCCCAAATGACCGACCTCTCGAACCATTCTAAGACTGAGATGGTACCCCGGACGTCCCTGACCCCCAATCCGAAGAACGCTCGCACCCATTCGGACAAGCAGATCGCGCAGGTCGCAAGGTCCATCGAACGGTTCGGTTTCCTGGTGCCCATCGTCGCGGACGACGACGGCATAATTCTGGCGGGTCACGGAAGGTGGGAAGCTGCGGCACTGAACCGGCTCGAGGAGGTGCCGGTCATCCGCGCACGGTTGATGACCGAAGCAGATCGTCGCGCTTTCGCGCTTACCGAAAACCGGCTATCGGACCTCTCGGGTTGGGATCAGGATCTGCTCAGCGCCGAGCTCGAGTACCTGTTCGATGAAGATTACGATCTGTCGATTACGGGATTCGACTTCGGTGACCTGGATATCGGTGTCTCCGAGAAGAGTGCCAAGGAGGAGCCGGTTGAGCTTCCCGAGCCGGATGCCCGCGCCGTCAGCAGGCCCGGGGACCTTTGGCTGATCGGACCTCATCGCCTCTACTGTGGCAATGCCCGAGACACGGTGAGCTACGAGGCGCTGCTTGCCGGCGAGCGGGCCGCGATGGTCTTCAGCGACCCGCCGTACAATGTCCCGATCGATGGCCATGTCACCGGTCTCGGCAAAGTCCGTCATCGCGAGTTTGCCGAAGCCTCGGGCGAGATGTCTCCGCCCGAATTCACCGCGTTTCTGCGCTCAGTATTCCGCAACTGCGTGCGGTTCTCAGTGGATGGCTCGATCCACTTCCAATGCATGGACTGGAGGCATGCGAGGGAGATTCTCGACGCCGCGGATGGCGTCTACGCGCAGTTCAAGCAGCTGATCGTATGGGCGAAGGACAATGCTGGCATGGGGGCCTTCTACCGGTCCCAGCACGAACTGATTTTCGTGTTCAAGGCGGGGACCGGCCGCCACATCAATACCTTCGGGCTGGGCGATAAGGGCCGCTACCGAACGAACGTCTGGCAGTGCGCCGGGGTCAACACCTTCCGCAAGGGCCGGGAGCAGGACCTCGCTGCTCACCCAACAGTCAAACCGGTCGCAATGGTCGCGGACGCAATCCTCGACTGCTCCAATCGGGGCGATCTGATCCTCGATCCGTTCAGCGGTTCGGGCGCGACGCTGACCGCCGCGCACCGGACCAGGCGCCGGGGAGCTGCGATCGAAATCGATCCTCTCTATGTGGATACGAGTCTGCGCCGTCTTCAGGCCGCCAGCGGCTTGATCCCGACCCTCGCCGATGGGCGCACCTTCGATGAGGTCGCCACTGAGCGGGCCGTGATCGGGGAGGCGATCGATGGCTGACCGAGACATTCCAAAAACCGGAGCCGACGCGGCCGCCAGTCTCACTGCGGCCCACGAGGAGAATACCGTCGGCTACGGCAAGCCGCCCCGCCAGCACCGGTTCAAACCCGGTCAGTCTGGCAATCCGCGGGGGCGCCCCAAAGGCGCCCGGGGCCTCAAGGCCGAGCTGCGGGCCGAGCTCGATGAGCTCGTAACGATCACGGTGGACGGAAAGCGGCGGCGCATTCCCAAGCGCAGGCTCGTGATCAAGTCGCTGGCTGCCCAGGCCGCGAAAGGCAATGTCGCCGCGGCGGACAAGCTCCTTGCGCTCGTGATCCAGGCCGAAGGGTTTGAAGACCAGCGCCCGGCGGTCCGGCCGCTGTCGCAAACCGACCTGCTGATCCTGAGCCAGTTCCTTGGGGACGCTTCGGTTGAGGACACCCCGGAGGAAGGAGGGTCCCATGTACAAAGGTCACCCCATTCTTGAGCAGGTCAGCGACAGCCATGCCTTTCTCGACGAGCTGGCGCGACGGGATTTCTTGACCTTTTTGATCCGCGCCTTTCCATACATCAGCGGCGGCGCCGATCTCGCCCCGAACTGGCATCTGGATGCCATTGCATTTCAGCTCGAGCGGGTGCGTAATGGAATCTGTCGCCGGCTTTTGGTGACCCTCCCACCCCGCAATCTGAAATCGATCATGATCTCGGTCGGCTGGGTGGCCTGGCGGCTGGGTCTGGATGCCTCGCTCAATTTCGTTTGCGTTAGCTACTCGAACGAGCTGTCAGCGAAGCACGCCCGCGACTGCCGCGCGATCATTCAGTCGCCTTGGTACCGGCGATTGTTCCCCGGCACGGTAATCGCAGCGCGCTCTGCCGTGCATGACTTCGAAACTACCGCCGGCGGCGGCCGGCTCGCCACCTCGGTTGCCGGTACACTCACCGGCCGCGGCGGCGACATCATCATCATCGATGACCCCATCAAGCCGGACGAGGCGATGTCCGACACGACTCGGGAGTCGGTCAACGAATGGTTCCACACTACCCTGGCTTCGCGCCTCAACGACAAGACGCGCGGCGCGATCATCACGGTAATGCAGCGGCTCCACCAGTACGATCTGGCCGGCATGCTGATCGAAAGCGGCGATTGGGACGAGCTGTCTCTTCCTGCGATCGCGATTGAGGACGAGACCATCCCGCTGACGAGGGGCCGGGAACACCTGCGCCAGACTGACGACGTTCTCCACCCGGCGCGCGAGCCGCTGGAAGAGCTATTCCGCATCAAGCACTCCATCGGCTCGGTAATTTTCTCCGCCCAGTACCAGCAGCGGCCCGTCCCGGCCGAAGGCAACATGATCCGGCCCGAATGGCTGAAGACCTATGACACGGCGTCGAGTCAGGGAGAGGGCGGTGGGAAGGTCGTTCAGAGTTGGGATACCGCTTCAAAGGAAGGGCTGTTCAACGATTGGTCGGTCTGCATCACGGCGCTCGTTCGCCGCCGGAAGGTGTTCCTCCTCGACGTCTGGCGTCGAAAGGTGGAGTTTCCGGAACTCAAGAAAGCCGCGATCGCGAATGCGCGTCAGCACTCGGCCAGGGTCATGCTCGTCGAAGATCAGGCGAGCGGCACGCAGCTTCTGCAGTCATTGCGCAACGAGGAGCCGAACGGCGTACCGAGCCCCATCCGGCGCAAGCCCGAAGCGGACAAGAAAACCCGCCTGGCCGGCGTGAGCGCGATGATCGAGGCCGGACAGCTCCTCTTGCCGTCTGAGGCACCGTGGCTCGGTGAATTCAAGCATGAACTACTAACGTTTCCATCTTCGCAGCATGACGATCAGGTCGATGCGCTGTCGCAGCTTCTCATATGGGTCGATCGGAATCGTCGGTCGGATACGCCGCCAGCTGCTCCGATGATCTTTGTCGGAGGGCGCGAGTGGCACGGCGAGGAAGACAGCCTTGATCGCAATGACGGCTATGGATCGTTCGACGACGAATGGCTTGCCGGACCAATGTATTGAACCGCATGCTTCATAGACGCACGGGCTGAAATGGTGCTGCCTGCCGAGCTGCTCTAGTCCCATTCAACCAACGTCACATCGCTTTGGATGACTCTCAACCTCGCATTCAATTGGATACGCTCGGCGGCCACGTCAGCCCCGACACGCGAAACGTATATTGACCGCCAAGGTCGCTTGGCACCTCGATGATCATTTCAGAGGAGGAGCGTATGACCGACAGCGCATCCGCAGGAACATCCAGGATAATCTCATTGCCGTCATAGGATCGGATGCCAGTCCAGGTGCCAACCTCGCTCCCCGCTCTGAACGCAATCCCACATACCGTGGCGCAGCCGACCACGTTTCGGCGCCCACGGAAGAATACACCGACATCTTCCGTTGCGAGTTCCTGGATAACGAGGATTATCGTTTGATCGCGAGCCGGATCGCTATCTTCGTTTGGTAGCGTCGCTAGATAGTCGACCCTGTTCCTGATCCGATCGGGCCGAACGGTGTAGCGCCAGCCACGTGGGATCCGACTCGTCTCGAGCAGAGTATCGACCGCGTTCTGGCGTGTGTTGGATGTATCAATGTCTCCGGGCCTGCAGCTCGACAGCAACATACTTGTGACCAAAATCTGCATCCCCCTTGCACGAACCATTGCAATCCACCCGTGGCCGAAAAGTTCTACATACTATAGTTGATAAACTCGCTTTCAGTGGAAGGCCAATGAAAAGCGCATGGACATGCGCAAACTTGTTGGCCGGAATGCTGCTCGGATTCGTAAGGAGCGCGGTCTTACTCAGGAGCAGCTCGCAGAGCGGTGCGGCCTCAGCCAACAATATCTCAGCGGTTTGGAACAGGGGCGCCGCAATCCCACGATCGTTACAATCTATGAGGTCGCCACTGCGCTTGGCGTCAGCCACATGGACCTGGTTCGGCCAAACTAGGCGCCGCCCCTAAAATGCCAAACCCGCCACGAATGCCAAGCGTGTGAAGCTGAAACGGTTCAGCTCATGGCAAAAGTCACATTTTATCATGAGTGCACTACTCAAGGCCCGCAGCGGAAGCGCTCCATCGGGAGGTCAGCGATGGGGTCTGTCCAATCATACTTGGATTCCTCCCAAACGGCAACCGTCGGCGGCGGATAGGCGGGATCCCCAAACATCCCCTGCGCCACGGCAATTAGGGTCCGGACCCATTAACGGGATTCCCGATCTGGTGTGAGTGTGTTTCAATGCCTTTCGCGAGGAGGCATTGAAAATGGCGGATTTCTTCTGGTTCTCCGACGAGCAGTGGGCGCGGATCGCGCCGTTGCTGCCGACGAACACGCGCGGGATGCCCAGGGTCGATGACCGACGCGTGCTGAGCGGGATCGTCCATGCGCTTCAGAGTGGCGGGCGCTGAGGCGACTGCCCGCCGGTCTATGGTCCGAAGAAGACGCTCTACAATCGCTTCGTGCGCTGGGCCGAGCGCGGCGTATGGGAGCGCACCTTCGCTCAGCTCGCCGGGGTTCGGAATAGAAGGGCGCCGCCAGCCCCTTCATATATAGCCTCGAGGCTGTCAAAGTATTCCTTGCATTGAGGCACCGACGGCGATTCCCAATTGCCGTCTGAACCCATGTAGACGTTCAACCCCTCATATCGATTTTGATCCGCCGACTTCATCCGTGAAATGGCCGCCCCAATCTCCTGTAGCCATGCGGTATATTGCTTGAATCCATCGAAATAAGCCCTGCTGAAAACAGGGTCATGCATGCCGTGAGTAATTTGGATATATTCTTCGAACGTGGTCGCGCCGCCGATATGAATATTTCCACCGGAAATAGCAGAACTGCCACCAGTCATTACGTCTATCTCAACGACGAGCACTTTCGCTCCCTCGAGAGCCGCGGAAATAGCTGCCGACAATCCTCCCTTCCCTGATCCAGCGACAACGAGTCGACTTCGTAATCCCAGCTGAAGTCAGGGCTTTCCGCTACACTATGCGTTCCCATCTCACGGCCCTCCCAAGTCCGAGCGTACGACCCGAGAGCAGTGCTTGCGCCGATCGGACCGATCGAGGGTGCAGCCGTACAACAACGCGCTCCGCGCGTCCCAACCTCACCCGAACGACTCCAGAGAGGCACGCTCCCTGATCAGCGTCGTCACGCAATCATCATCCGGTAACGCTGGAGCCGTAGGGAAGATAACGTGCCGACCGCTTTTCGGAGAAAGCCCGCAACGCCTCTTTTGAATCAGGATGCCCACTCATACTTACGGTAAAGCCCTGCTCGAATTCGTAGCCGGCGCGGATGTCCATCGTCTCGATCCGATTGAGGATCTGCTTGGCAATGCGAACCGCCGTCGGGCTAAACGAGGCGATTCGGATTGCATAAGCCTTGGCCCGATCGGCGAGCTCCTCACGTGGCGAGAGGACAATCGCGCCGCCGGCCGCCGCGAACTCAGTGGCCGTAATATGCGCACCGGTGAAGAACATCCGGCGGACGAGGGGCTGGGGCGCAATCCGCGCCAGATGGCGAGCGCCGCCCATGACCCCGACCGTGAGCTCAGGAAGGCCAAACTTGGCGTCCTCGGACGCCACCACGAAATCGCAGGAAGCGGCAATTGCCAGACCGGTGCCTAGGGCGACACCGTGCACCGCGCCGATCACCGGGAGCGGACAGAATTGAATTGCGAAAAATGCCTCGCGCACCCGCCACATCCGCTCGGTGCCGTTCTCCGGAGTCATCGACATGAACTCTTCGAGATCGTTGCCGGCGCAGAAATGCGGCCCCTCAGCGGCGAGTATGATCGCCTTGACGCCGTCGCCGATCTGGTCGGGTTCGTTGAACAGATCGGCTAGCTCCCGATACATGACCTGATCGACGCCATTGGCTGGCGGCCGGTTCATCCGGACCGTGGCGATCCCAGCATCGTCAAGGTCCACGACCAGGTGCTTGAACCCGGTCATGATCGTAGCCCAAGGTCAAGGCCCACTTTTGATCGCATCGTAGGGTCAAGCTGCCGGCGGGCTTCGCATGAACTAATATTGCTTCGGAACATCCAGCCTCATCCCATCAAGCCCCGCTTCAGCAATGATCTGGCAGCACAACCGGCTGTTCGGCTTTGGATCGATCACCCCATCCTCAATCATGATTTGCTCGTCCGGCGACGGCGGCGGGAGCTTGCTCAGCCACGCTTGGTCGACATAAGCGTGGCAGGTTCCGCAGCTCATTTCCCCGCCGCAATCCCCAATGATCCCGGCAATGCCGTTTGCAAGCGCTGTCTCGAGGAGCGATTGGCCTTCCTCAGCGTCAACGATACGCTCGCCACCGCCTTCGACACGAAAAGCAATTCTCACCATTTGTCCACTTATTGCCTCAAATGCGCACGCGCGCATCGCGGTAGCCATGGTCGTTAGAACCGGAACGTGGCCGCTACCCCCCAGTTGCGGGGGTCTCCAACCTGGTTCGACTCGAATCCGAAGCTCGGGAAAATGCCGATGCCGCCGGGAGCATAGTCCTCATTCGTAAGGTTGTTCACATAGAGCCGCAAATCGATAGGCTGCCCCAACACGTTGTTCCACTGTGCGCCGAGGTTCAACAAGCCGTAAGCTGGGACGGCATCGTCATTGTCGTCCGACAGGGTGACCGAGCTTTGGTGGAAATAGCTCAGCGAAATCCGGAAATTGCCGACTCCATTACCGCCGGGGATGTTGATGCCTGCGGTGAAGCCATAGGTGGTCCGCGGGACGCCGGAGAAGGCCTTGGAAGACAGATCGACTCCCTGCGGAGTCACGAAGGTTTCATATTCCGCGTCGGCCAGGCTGTAGAAGGCTGACGCATCGAACCAGTCCACCGGATGAAACGACGCTTCGATCTCCACGCCATTGACCTTGGCTTCGGCCGCGTTCGCGATACCGCTGCACACAACACCCTGGTTAGGCGGCGGGCAGGGCGGGGCCAGCAACCGCTGAATATCCTGATAATCTGAACGATAAGCGGCCACGTTGAGCCGAACCCGCCGATCGAGGAAGTCACTCTTGAAGCCAATTTCGTAGTCGCGCACGACTTCCGGCGCGAAGGGAACCGTCTCGCTCGGCCGATTGGCCCGAAGCTGCTGCCCACCGGCGCGATAGCCGCGACGATGCGTGACATATGTCAGGATGTCGGGCGTAATCTGATAATTCAGGCCCACAGTGTAGGTCAGCGCATCGAATTTGGCGGTGGGGTTCACACGAACGCAGGGATCGAGCCGGATGGTTCCGGCGTCGTCGGCGAACATCCTGCATCGGCCCAGCTGCGGCCCGCCGGGCGCCGTGTCGCGGTTAAACGAAGTCAGATCGCGGTCGTCCCAGGTCTGACGTATGCCCACAGTGGCCGTCAGGTTCGTGATGAACTCGAAATCGACCTGAGCGAAAATGGACCGGCTAAGGTTCACTACGTCTGCCTCGCGACTGGCCAGGTTTGGAGAGAGCGTGAAGGCGGGCTGGAATTCATGGCCGGACTCACGGAAGTAGTAGGCGCCGACGATATAATTCAGCCTGCCGTTCATGGTCTCGCCGAGAAACTGCAACTCATTGCTGATTTGATGGACGTTCAGGTCGTTGATGTTGTGAAAGGCGAGCGCTGAAGAGCCGTCCCAGTCGGTCGCTGACTCGGTGTCGACATCGCGATAGCCGAAGATGTTCTTGATCGTGCCGATGCCGACGTCGAACGTCGTGATGTTTGCGACACCCCAGACGTTCGCCCGATTGTATGCGTCGAAGTCATTCTCGACGATGTGGTCGTCCCGCAACTGCTGCCGTGCGAGCGTTTGCTGAAGACCGGCAAGCAGCGCCGGGAAGAGCCGGATTGTGGCGAGGGGGTTTACGGCGACCACCCGGTGCGCGGTGCCATTGTTGCGTCCGCGGAAATAATCGAAAACGGTGAGGTTCTGGATATCCGGCGTGATGTCGAGCCGGGCGGAAACTCTGAACCCCGTCGTATTGTCGTCGTTCAGCCGCTCGTCTCGGGTGATGTTGTAGACATAGCCGTCGCGCTCCTGATGGATGCCGGCGATGCGGATCGCAAAGCTGTCCGACAGCGGCAGGTTGAGCACGCCGGCGATGCCCCAAAGATCGTAATTGCCCACCGTGGCGGTGACGCTGCCCTCAAGCTCGTTGGTTGGCCGGTTTGGCGTGATCAGAATCGCGCCGCCAGTGGTGTTGCGGCCGAACAAGGTGCCTTGCGCGCCTTTGACCACCTGCACCGACTGGATGTCGTAGAGCGACTGATTGGTGCCGTTCGGACGGGCTTGAACTACATCCGAAAAATAGACCCCGACCGACTGGTCTTGGGTCAGGATGCCGTCACCCTGTCGTTGGGCACGAATGGAATAAGCTGGCGTGTAGGTACCGAAGTTGGAAGGGGCGACGGTAAGTGCCGGAACCGCGATACGAAGCTGCTCTATATTGGCAATGCCCTGGCTCTCAAGCGCATCACCCGAAAGCGCGGTCACTGCCACGGGTACGTCCTGAATGCTCTCCTCGCGGCGACGCGCGGTGATCACGATGTCGTCGGAACCGGCCTCAGCGGCGCCTTGACTCACTGCTGCATCCGCTTGCGCATCCGCCGCGGCAGAGGCTTCCTCCGCATGAGCGGGCGAGGCCATCGCCAGGCCGACGCCTAAAATCGTCCCGCACAGATAGCGGCGCTTCAGATCGTGATACATTTTTGATCCTCCCCTTCAGACATTGCGTCAGGCCTTGTTGCTTATTGGGCCGCTACGTTCCCGCAGTCATACGTCTTGGCTGGTTGGTGACCCGTGGTTCACCTTACCCCCGAATCAATGCCAGACCGAGATTGACGTGTCAAAGAAAATGATCAATGGGTCAGTAATCAGTGAATTTGCTTTTGACCTTCAATCGAGGCGATGGCGAGTGTGATGATGCGCAACCCGAAGAATGATCTGCCCCCCGCCCCTTTCGGCCATCGGCGGAGGGCGCCCGGAACGGTTCGTGATCGAGCTCGATTGATCCGGCGAGAGTCATGACGGTACCCGGACCTGTATGGTGATCTGCAGAAGAGGATTTTCAAATGCCCAATCTCTCCCTCGGCCGCTGGCCTCTCGGCATCGGCGATGTCTGTTTCAATCCACGAGTCGACAATTATGAGGCGGCGCGACGGGGCGCGGCGCTTGGTTTCCACCATCTCGATTTGCATTCCTATTGGGACGATGGCGACGAAAGCAAGCTGGCCATCCCTATCGGCAATCGCATGGTCAATACCGGGACCAAGCATACCGAACTTGCCGAGGTCGCGGCCGCCGCCAAACTGAGCAACACGCCCGAATCTGCCGCCGACAAGCTGGCCAAATGGCCGAAGCCAAGGGACGGCTGGGGTTATCCCACACCGCCGAACATCGAAGGTGCGTGGGATTTCGCGATCAAGGAATTGCGCGCTTGCCCGGGAGCTTTGGTCGAACCCTGGGCCGGATCGGTCTGCGCCACCAACGATGTGACCAAGGAACTGCTCAAGGCAGTTCCAGGACTCCGCCTGATCGTTGACGTCGGGCATCTCGTCTACAAGGACAACGATCCTTACGAGTTGCTGCCCTATGCCGACATCGTGCAGCTGCGCGATTGTGCGCCTGGGAAACAGCAGCTCCCCGTCGGGGACGGCGTCATGGATTTCCGGCGACTCAAGCGCGACCTTGAAAAGCTCAATTACAAGGGCACGATCGTCGTCGAATATTTCGACCTTCCCTGGGTCGGCTATCCGCTCGAAAACCCACTTGAGTGGACCCTGCTGCTGGCCGGCTATCTCGACGCACTTTAATCCTGGATCGGGACCAATCATGGCTCTCGCCGGCAAACGTGTCGTCGTAATCGGCGGAAGCTCCGGGTTTGGTCTCAGCGTCGCCCACCAGGCGGAAGCGGCGGGCGCCGAGCTCGTACTGGCAGGGCGTGATGCCGCTCGCCTCGAGCGCGCGGGTCGCGGGTTAGCGAGCAGCCCAACGTTGATGATTGTGGACGCTCATGACGACGCAAGTCTCGAGCGCTTCTTCGATGCTCTCGAGACTTGCGATCACGTCGTATCCATGATCGGTGACGCCATGGGCGGGGGCTTTCTCGATTGCTCGATCGAGCGGCTACGCCACGTGATTCAATCCAAGTTAATCGCCAACGTTCTGATCGCCCGTCATTCGAGTAGCCGGATTCGAGCCGGTGGGAGCCTTGTTTTCACCTCGGCGGTCGGTGGACGGCCGCAAACCGCCTCCGGGGCATATATCGGCAGCATCGCGATCGACGCCATGGTCGAGGGCCTGGCGGTCGAGATGGCGCCTCACATCAGGGTCAACGCCGTCGCACCAACTTTCACCGAGACGGGAATGTGGACGTCACTCCCGCCCGACCAGGCGATCGCGATGCGCAATCGTTTCGTCTCCCGGATCCCTCTGCAACGACTCGGGACCATCGATGAGGTCGCGTCGGCTTATCTTTACGTGATGCAGAATGATTTCATCACCGGCCAACGCATCGCCGTAGACGGCGGTATACGCCTGCCCGCCTGAGGTGGACGACCTCTTCGACTTTACCGACTATACGGTAATGGTGACGGGCGGCAGTCGCGGCCTGGGCCGCGCCATGGCGGTCGGCTTCGCGCGACGAGGCGCGCGACTCATTATCGCGAGCCGCAATCTAGCGGCCTGCGCGCGCTGCGCCGATGAGATCGCGGCGGCCGGCGGCACCGCGGAGCCATTTGAGCTTCATACTGACCGCTGGTCGAGTCTCGGCGAGCGGGCGCAGGCCGCGTGGAACATTTTCGGAGGCATCGATGTGCTCGTCAACAATGCCGGCGCCGCGCGGATCGACCGGGCGTCGGTCGATGTCGACGAGGGCGAGTTCGATGCGCTGCTCGCGGTAAATCTCAAGGGGCCGTTTCGCCTCTCCGCGCTGTTGGGAACCCGCATGGCCCAAGGCGATGGCGGCAGCATCATTAATGTCAGCAGTCTCGGCGCGATCCGTCCGCTGCCCGCCTATGCGTCCTACGCAGCGGCGAAGGCTGGGCTCAATGCCTTGACGCGCGCACATGCCTTCGAATTCGCGCCGAAGGTGCGGGTCAACGCTATCCTGCCGGGGGCGTTTGAGACCGATCTCGCTTCAGATTGGACGGAGGAACGAAAGGCTTCGATCGCCGCGGCCGTGGGTCGCAATGGTCATCCCGACGATCTGGTGACGACCGCACTTTACCTTGCGAGTAAGGCCTCGGGTTACACGACCGGGGCCCTGATCAACGTCGATGGGGGACGGCACTGAGGGTGAGGCCACCGCATTGGACGGAAAACTACGGGCATTACGATGGAGCATGGCCTCGCTATGCTGCTCAATCGAGAGGTCCTGACCCAGATAGGCCTCCGGCGCCTCGGCTTCGATGATCCTCGGAATGCGTTCAACGAGGTAGAGCAGATAGGTCCGTTTCGCGAGCGGTTCGTTCGACAAGCTGCGGCCCGGCCCTCGCTAATCAGGCTAGGCCGCGGCCGCGACATCCAGTCTGGGGATGACGTCGGTGCCCATTAGGCCGACCATGTCCAGCAGCTCTCCGCGCGGCATCCCCCCCATGTCGAAATAGATGAGATTGACGTCGGCCTGGAGCAGATCGGCGAACATCGCCAACCGATCGACGACTTCCTGCGGGTTGCCGGCTAGCGCTGGGCCCTCCGTCAGCAGCCAATCATAGTCGAACTTATGCGCGGCCCAACCGGGATTCTGTTTCTGCACAATAGCGCTGAACCACTCCATGTAAGTCTGGTAACGCGGCCTCCATCGCGCTTTGACCGCCTGGCTGTCTCGGCCGACATTGCCGTGCCAGAAGGCGGCGACTTCCGACGCATGCTTGTGACCGACGGCGGCAAAGCGCTCGCGATAAGTCTCGACGACCGGCAGGAATTTCTTGGGATCGCTGAAGGCACTCGGCAATGCGATCGGCAAGCCGAGGCGGGCGGCCAGCTCGGCCGTCTCGGCCGACCCGCCGCCGCCAATCCAGAGCGGCGGATGCGGCCTCTGCACGGGAGGTGGTGACAGCACGACATCGTGATAGGCTGCGCGCGAAATGCCGGAATAAGATGCTGGCTCCCCCGACCACAAGTCCAGCACGGCCTGAATATTCTCCTCGAACAATTGGCGGGAATCGTCGAGCGACTGCCCGAACAAAGCGTAGGTATGCGGAAACAGGTTGCCGCGCCCCACCACGAGGTCGACCCGGCCGCCCGAGATGTTGTCGAGGGTCGAATAGTCTTCAGCGATACGCAGCGGATCCTGGTTCGCAATCAGGCAGACTGCCGTACCGAGCCTGAGATGCTTAGTGCGCGCCGCTACCGCAGACAGCAACAACGGCGGTGACGCCAGGCAAAACGCCCCGGCATGATGTTCGCCGAAATTCGCACCCCAGAAGCCGGCCTCTTCCGCAGCCACGGCACCGTCGATCATCATCTGATGACGCTCAGCAGGCGTCATCAGCACTTCGGTGATCGGGTCGCGCATATAGTCGCCGAACGTGACGAGACTGACTTTCATGGCTTATCCACCCTTGTCTGGCCGTGGCGTGTCGCTGTTATCCGGTGGCGGCGACCGCAATGTTCTGCCTCTCCCGGTTTGAGCAACCTTCATGCCCTTCACAGCCGCACGAGTCAACTAAAATGAATGATGGGTCATTGCTCAATAATCTGTTCGCAATGGCGCTAACGGACCATCGAGCCGGCGTCCACGACGAGGGTCGTGCCGGTAATCAGCTTTGCCATATCGCTGGCGAGAAAGAGCACACCTCGCGCGACATCGTCCTCGACGGCGATTCTGCCGAGCGGGAGAATCTCGGCGAACTTTGCGGCATTGCCGAGGGGCGCTTTGCGATGGGCCGTCGCGGCCCGAAGCTCGATGAGGCCAGGCGATTCGACGACGATCGGCGCGACCGCATTGACCCTCACTCCTTGCGGTCCGAGCTCGAGCGCCAGTACCTTGTTGATGCCGTCCACAGCATGCTTCGAAGAAGCATAAGGCGAGATGCCGGGATTGGGGATGCGAAAAGCCGAGGTCGAACTGATGTTGACGATCGCACCGCCAAAGCGAGACGCGACCAGAGCGGGAATGCAGGCGCGCGCGCAGCGCATCACGCCGGTGACGTTGACGTCGTAGACCCGCGCCCAGAGCTCGTCGTCCATTTCCTCGACATAGGGCGTGGCCGGAAGCAGTCCGGCATTGTTGACGAGGATGTCGATGCTGCCCAGTCGTTCGATGACGCTGGCGAAGCAGGTGTTGACTGATTCCGTCGAGCGGACGTCAATGGTCAGGCTGGTCGCCAGCCATCCTTTGGCCCTCAGCCCGTCGGCTGCGGCGATTGCGCGCTCAGTTGCGACATCCGCGAGGACGACATGGGCGCCGGCCTCGGCGAGGCGGGCAGCGGTAGCAAGTCCGATGCCCCGGCTGGCGCCCGTAACCACGGCTACTCGCCCATCGAGCGACATCAATTGCGCCAAGCTCAAGTTGCTGACGTCCGGCGCGATCACTCTCTCAGCTGACGGTTCAATCATTATGGTCTCCGAAGGTGCGGCCATAACCGCTCAAACGCCTTGCGCGGGCGCCACGCGGAACAATGGTCCCACTCAGACCGCGTCGGCGAAGACGTAGCGACGGACCTCGGGAAGCGCGGCCTGGACTACATCCATGTCCACCTGTGAAGCCAGTTCGGCGACACCCGCCTGAGTCAGCATCTGTGGCAGCCGCGTCGCAAGGCGGTCCATGACCCAGTCGCGCATGTCCCCGTTGGCGGCGCTATCGAATGTGACCTGATGCCACTCCCCATTCATGGTGACATTTTCGGCGTGGCCCCTGATCTTTTGATAGTCCATTTCGATCGCGACGCCAGCGTCCTGCAGCGCGTAAAGATGGTGGTAGTGGTAATGCGGCTCCCGCTCCTGACAGTCGAACCGCAAATAGTCGCGTCCGGTCGCGGTCTCGTTGACATAGACCGAGGGCCCACGGTCGTAGAAACCCTCGTCGCGGATCTTCGCGAGAATCTCGTCGACGCCAGGGCGACCGACATATGGCGTCATCGATGCTTCCGTGAATTCGCGATGGACCACCCCGAACGTAAGTATGCCGGCCGGGACATAATAGAACTGGCCGAAGCTGATCCGGGTCCCGGCGCTGTCACCAGTCATCGTTCGCCGGTCCGGCTTCGGGGGGCGCGTTCCAGATCTGCCAGCGGTCTTGATGAGGTGTCCGGTCCAGTCATTTGCGCCTCGCAATCGACTTCGAATCGAGCCTTGGCCCAACTGGGCCAGCGTGAAAGAAGCCTAGCCAAGCGGAGCCAGATGGTCAACGCTGAATGAACAATGGTTCATCAATCATTGACAATCGAGTTGCGCTCATTGAATCGCCGGCAAAGTCGAGGAGGTACAGATGAGGGAATTCGTCGAATTTGAACAAAGAGGCGGTATCGGCATGGTGAGGCTGAACAGCCCCGATACGCTGAATGCAATCGGATCGCTCGAAGATTGCAACGACCTCGTCGGTGCGCTGCAGCGGATCGATGGTGACCGGTCGGTTCGGGTGATGATCTTGACCGGCGCCGGCCGCGCCTTCTCGTCGGGGGGCAACATCAAGGGAATCAAGGAGCGGAACGGCATCGGCCCTCTCGATCAGCCGGATTCGACGCGCGCCAATTACCGGGCAGGCGTGCAGCGTGTCACGCGCGCGTTCATGGATCTCGAGGTTCCCGCGATCGCCGCGATCAACGGCCATGCGATCGGGCTCGGCCTCGACCTCGCCTGCCTGTGCGACATGCGCATCGCCGCCGCCAGCGCGAAGATGGCCGCCAGCTTCATCAAAGTCGGCATTGTCCCTGGCGACGGCGGCGCTTGGTCCCTGTCGCGCGTCGTTGGTTACGCCAGGGCCTCCGAGCTGTTCTTCACCGGCGATGTGTTCGGCGCGGACGATGCACTTGCCTTCGGCCTCGTCTCGAGGGTCGTTGCTGACGAGTCCCTGATGGACGCGGCGATGGCTCTCGCAGAGCGGATCGCCGCGAATCCGCCGCGGGCGTTACGCCTCACCAAACGGCTCTTACGACAGGCTCAGCATCAGGCCATGGACGACGTCCTCGAGCTCTCGGCAGCTTTTCAGGCGATCGTTCACGAAACCGCGGATCATGCCGAGGCTGTCAATGCATTGTTGGAGAAGCGTCGACCCAATTTCACCGGCGGCTGAAGGCCGGTCCGACGTCAACTCGCGTCGGTAAAGGCTGCCCTGGTTGCAGCAAGTGCGATACGCGCGCGCTCATAAGGAGATACGCCCGCCTCGGTCATTGCTCTGTGCGGGATTTCGACGCCTACCATCACACCGCGCGGCAGCGCGGCCAGGATCTGCGCAATCGGCATTTCACCCTCGCCGGGCAACTTGCGGTCGTTGACGGCATTATACGCATATGCCTCCATCGTCATTCCCGCCGCCCCGTCGCAAATCTGGGCCGAGCAGATCCTGCCCGGGTCGATCGACGTCAGGTCGGTGGCTGTTCCGCCCGATTGAAGGAGGTGAAAGAAATCCACCAGAATCTGTGCGTTGGGCTGGTCGGCGCGATGCAGGTATGCGTCCGCCGCGGCCATGTCGCGCACCTGCGACAGCGCCATGAATTCCAGTCCGACGCCAATGCCGTGGCTCGCGCAGCGTTCGCAGAGCCGGCAGAAGGTGTCGAAGCCACGCTCGTGCTCCGGGTCGAACAAAAGGGTCACGATCCGCTCCGCGCCCAACTCCGCGCTTAGTTCGATCGTGTCCCAGTAGACGGTCCGGTCGACATCGGGATGAATCGTGAACCCGTCCATGTTGTGGATATGCACCGGACTGTCGCGCAAGCGCTCGCCCAACGCGCGGGCCGCCGTCGAACCGCGATGAAGCGGCTGGATCGCCAGATTTACCCGGGCCGACGGCAGCGCGATCGGGCTGATCGCGTCGAAGCCGAGGCGCTCCGCGATCGCCAGCATTTCAACCGGCGTGGTGCCGAGCACGGTCAGATTATCGAGCGAAAGCGGCGCCATCGTTGGCGAATCCTTCGGCCAGGGCACTAAAGATAATTCATGCATCTAACTCAAAAATGATTTATGGATCATCGTTCATTTCCTGGTTATACGAAGGATGTGAACGATGTTGCCATTGGTTCGGGGATTTTACGAAACCGCTTACGTCACCCGCAACATGGATGCGGCGTTGGCGACCGTTGCGGATCGTGACGGGCTTTCCGATTTCTATGTATTCGCGCCGCCCGCCACGCGCGGCGCAGTCTCCCATCTCAATAAGGTCGCCAAGACCTTTGTGGGCGAACGCATGATCGAGATCCTCGAGCCGAATCCTCAGATCGAGTCGATTTTTATCGACTTTCTCCCCGCCGCGAACGGCGACCTCAAGCTCCATCATCTCGGCCACATCGTCGCCGACGACGCCCATTGGGATGCGATCCTGGACCAGGCCGCCGCGTCGAAGATCGAGATCGCCTATCAGGGCTTCATTCCTGACATGATCCGCGTCGTGTATCTCGATACCCGCGCGGCGCTGGGCCATTATTCGGAATATATCCAAAATTATGCGGGCGGCCGGGCACTTCTCGAAAGAATCCCGCGCTGCTGAACAGGCACGCGGTTCAGGCGCTTTCCACCAGAACGGCATGGCTCACCACCGCCTGCAGACGGATCGCCAGGGCTTCCTGATAGGCCGGAGAGTGATACCAGGTGCGGGCAGCCGCCATGGTCTCGAACTCGACCACGACCACAGCCTCTACCGGCTCCCCCTCCACACTATCGACAACCCCGCCTGGCCTGACGACGAAGCGTGCGTCCTGGCCGGAAAAGGCAGCTCTCCCCAGTCGGCGATATTCTTCGTACAGATCGGGCCGGTGCGGCACCTTCATGAACAGGATGAAGTGCGCGGCCACGCCTTACGCCGCCTCGGCGCGTGCCACCCCGGGCGACCAGCGCAGCGGCAGGCTGGTGAAGGCAAGCACCTGTCCGGTCGCGATCCGATAGCTTTTGTCCGGATCGATCTCGAAGTCGGGTATTCGATTCAACCACTCTTCCAGGAAAATGCGCAGCTCCGCGCGCGCGAGTGGCTGGCCCGGGCAGCCGTGCGCGCCCCGGCCGAACGCCATGATCGCGCCCCGACGCGAGAAATCCACCGTTTCCGGGTTGGCGTAGCGCTTCGGATCGAGCCCATGAAGGAAAGTGCTCAGCACAACACGATCGCCCTTCTTGAGCATAACTCCCTTAAACTCGAAATCCTGCGCGACCACGCGGCCAAGCGAGACGATCGAAAAGCGTCGGAGAAGTTCGTCCACAACATGATTCTTGGCACCTTCCGTCGTTCGGATGGCGTCGCGGGCCTCGGGATTCTCGGCGAGGAAGCGGCCGATGAACCCAAGCGAAGATGCGATTGTGTCGAGGCCGCCCAGGAACACGCCCATCGCCAACCCCTCGACTTCCGGCAAGGTCAGAGGTTGATCGTTCACGCGATAGGCAAGGATATGGGAAATAAGGTCGTCGGATGGCTCCACGCGACGCTTTTCGATCCAGCCCGCGAGATAGGCACGCAGGTCGTGGTGCGCCTGATTCTTGATCTCGGCAGTGAGCCCGCGCGAGATCTGCTCCGACATTTTCTGAAGTGCGACCTTGTCCGATTGCGGCATCCCGGCAAGCTCTAGGAACATCGAAATCGGCAAGCTCAGCGCGAATTCCGAAATGAACTCGCAGCCGCCGCGCGGGCGGACCGTCTCGATCAACTCCACGGCATATTCGCGAATGCGCGGCTCGATGCTCTTGATCGTCGACGCACTCAGCCGGCTCAGGATCGCCTTGCGCAACTCGGAATGGCGGGGCGGATCGAGCTCGCCCGGCAACACCCGCTCGCCCTCATGGGCAGGAATGAAAATGTCCGCGTTCGAGAGCCGTGTCACGTCGGGGTAGAATTCTTCAATATCGTCGGCCTGGGTCGCGATCCAGAAGCCGCCATTGTGCGGAGTATAGACAAGAGGCTTGTCACCGATCGCCCGGCGCCATGCGATCTGCATGTCACCTTGACCGTCCGGCACCGTGGTCATGTCGAAATCGACGACCAGCTCGGATGGGATATGGGCCGGTATCACGCTGTTCATCGGTCCTCCTTCATTTCCAGACCGCGCTCCGGTCGTCGCCGCACCTTGCCGGCATGACGGCTATGCGCAGCCGCAGGACAGTGTCAGAAACCGATGGCGGGATCAACCAATATGATTTATGGTTCATTGGTCATAATTATCGACCGATCACGGTTGCGCACGGGAGCATGCAATGAAGATCAGAGTGGATCGCACGATATGCGGGGGTCATGCGGTTTGTTCGTTCAAGGACCCCGAACTGTTTACCTTGGACGACGAAGGATTTTCCACGGCCGACGGCAAGATCGTTCCGCCCGGCAAGGAGGAGGCCGCTTATCTCGGCGAGCGCGCATGCCCCGAACGAGCGATCCGCATCGAAGAGTGACTGCCTTCAGCGCACCATCGCGCCGGCATCGACCAGCACCACGCTTCCGGTAACGAGCGCGGCCATATCGCTCACCAGCATCAGCACGATCCTGGCAACGTCATCGGCAACGGCCACCCTCTGCAGCGGAAGGCTGGCGTTCAGCGCGTCGATCGGATCCAGCGCAGTCTCGCCTTGCTCGCGCGCGGCGCGAAGGTCAGCGAGACCGGGTGTATCGATATAGATTGGCGCCACCGCCACGACGCGGATTCCACGCGGTCCGAGCTCGAGCGCCATCACCTTGGTCAGGCCATCGGCCGCGTGCTTGGACGCCGCATAGGCGCCCATCCCGACCGTGGTCACGCGATAGGCTGCCCGCGACGTGATGTTGCAGATCACGGCACCGTAGGGTGCGCGCGCGAGATACGGTATTGCCGCTCGACTGCATCGCATGATCCCGCCGGCATTGACGTCGATGATCGACTGCCATGCCTCGTCGTTCATGTCGGCCAGATGCGGCGTGGACGGGAACAAGGCGGCGCTGTTGACCAGAATTCCCAGCCCCCCGAACCGTTCCGCGGCAACGGCCATACCTTCGTTCACCGAGGTTGTGGAAGCGACATCCATCTCGATCGCCGCCACTCTTCCCTTTCGCCCGGCGAGGCACGCCGCGGCCTGTTCAGCGCGATCGCCGTCGAGGTCGGCGATCGCCACGTCAGCGCCGGTTTCGGCGAGACGCGCCGCGACCGCCAACCCAACACCCCGCCCCCCGCCCGTCACCAAAGCGGCGCGGCCGCTCAGGTCGATCAGCTCGGCGACCTTCCGGTGGCTATGATCGGCGATGGCCACGACCGCGTCAGGGGATCGAAGGGTAGATCCGCGCCGATCCGTAGGACTCGATGACAGCACGCAGCTCGGGTGTCGGGTTGCCGTGAACCTCGATCGAAACCACCTCGCAATGCTGCATGTAGGTCTTGGCATGCGGATTGCTGCGCGTGTGCTCCTGCCAGGCATCGGCATCGCGGTAAGCGGCCAGATTGATCAAATGGGATTGGCCCGCGTCTTCGTAAATTTCATAGGCCAGGGTGCCCGAACGGGTATTGGCGTCGTCGACCTGAAGGCGGGCAATGCGACGCGCCTCCTCCCACTGGCCTGGCTTGGCGACGACGACGACCCGGGACTGAATGATGCTCATGCCCATACTCCTTTCAATAATCAGCCCCCAAGTCCGCTCGTCCAATCGGCCGCGGTCATCACTTCGCATTGCCGGGGCAGGACCTTTTCGAGCAGCACCCTATGGACCTCCTCGTCGGCGTCCCGAGTGAGGTCGGACAGGACCGTGATTTCATAGTCCAGGTCGGCAGCCGCGCGGACCGTGGAGAGAATGACGCCGCTGGTCGCGATGCCGCCGATTGCAAAGGCGCTGATGCCGCCTGAGCGCAGGACCAGATCGAGGTCGGTCCCGTGGAAAGCGCCCACCCTCCGCTTGGTGATTACAATATCCTCAGGCCTCGCGCCGAGATCCGCGTGAAGCTGGGTCGAAGCGTCGTCATCGCGCATCAGGCCCGCCTTCGCGGCCCCGGAGAACAATTTGTTGTGCGGGCTGACATCGGGATGTCCGGCGCGGAAGCCTACACGCACGAAGATGATCGGCAGACCGGCAGCGCGCGCCGCAGTGACGGTGTCGCGTGCCCGCGACACCAGCGCGAGATCATTGCCGAAATTGTTGACGATTCCGTTCTGCAGGTCGCCGATGATCAGGGCGGTTTTGCTCATGTTTTTTCCTCTTTCGGGTTGAAAGTGTCAGACAGTGACTATGGCCTCGTCGGGGTCGAGCCTCGGCAGACGCTCCATCCAGGCGTCGGGACCTGGCTTGCCGATGTTGACGACGAGGATCGATTTGAATCGCCCGTCGGGAAAAAATTCATTGTCGACCCCGGCGCTATCGAAGCCGAGCATCGGACCTGCAGCGAGGCCAACGGCGCGGATTCCCATGATGAAATAACCCGCCTGGAGCGCGGCATTGAACCGCGCGCCGCTCTCGCGGGTCACGGGATCGGCGGCGAAATAATCGCGCGCATTCTCCATGTACGGCAGCAGCGCGTTCATATGCTCATGGAAGCATGTATCCGCGGCGAGCACCACAGCGAGCGGCGCGCCTGCGGTCTTCGTGCGATTGGCGGGGCGCATGTGTCTGGACAGGCGTTCCCGCGCTTCGGCCGACTGCACCACCAGATATCGCAGTGGCTGAGTATTCCCACTCGACGGCCCCCATCTGACGAGATCGTAGATTCGCTGCACGATGTCCGGCGGCAGCGGCTCGTCGCTGAAGCTGTTCGCTGTCCGCGCATCGCGGAACAGCAGGCTTTGAGCCTGGGCGGATAGCGCAAATGGAGTGTCATCGGTCATGTCAGCTTCCTCACCGGTCGGGGAACCCACCTGCGCGCTCACGGCGCCATGAAATGTCCGCCGTTCACGTCGATGCAGGCGCCGGTTACGACCTTCGAAAGGCTACTGGCGAGGTAGAGCACGCTGCCGGCAACCTCTTCGGGCAGCGGTATCCGGCCGAGCGGAATGCTCTGCAGTGCGCGATCGACCATCGGTGCCAGCTTTGGATCCCTGCGCCAGCTTTCCACACGCGCGCTGTCCATCCAGCCGGGCACGACCGCGTTGACCCGAATCCCCTCGCTGCCAAGCTCGTAGGCCAGGCTGCGTACCGCCTGGTTGATTGCCGCCTTTGAAACGGCATAGCCGGCACGTCCGATCGACGAAACCATCCGTGACGCCATCGCGCCGACGAAAACGACGCTCGCCGCATCCGACTTGCGCAGCTGCGGCAGCAGCGACTGGGTCAGCGCCAGCGGCGCAAAGACGTTGGTGTTCATCGTCAATCGCCAGTCGGACATGTCGGCGTCTGCGAACGGCTCCTGTACGCCGTGACGCGCGGCATTGTGGACGATGATGTCCAATGCGCCGGCGCACGCCGCAACTGCTTCCACTAGCCGAATATGATCCTCCGGATTGTCGAGGTCAGTCTCGACGCTGGTCGCATCGCCGCCGGATTCGCGAATGCTTCGCTCGGTTTCGTCAAGCACCGCTCGCGTTCGCGACGCGAGCACCACAGCTGCGCCGGCTTCGGCGAGCGATCTCGCGATCGCCGCGCCGAGGCCAGGTCCAACGCCGACCACGACTGCGGTGCGGCCCTCGAGAAGCGGAACCGTCGTCATCGGCTGGCCACGGTGCGAAAGCTGACGGGTCCGGCCGCCGACAGGGCATCGCCCACCGCCGGCGATGGATCGCCATAGACTTCAAGCGCCTCGAAGCGGGCCACGGCGTAGAGCTCGGCGCGGAGTGCAGGATCGACCAGGCCGCGATGAACCATGAACGCTTCAGAATCGCGATAGTGTTCGAGGAACACGAAGCGGCCGCTCCCCTCGTTGAGATAGCCCTGGAAGTCGACGACCCCCTGTTCGACGCGGGTCGCAGCCACCCAACGTTCCGCAATGCTCCGAATCGCAGGATCGGCCGGTTGGTTCAGCACTAGCACCGTCCGCAAGACTAACCCCGCCATCACCCCTCTCCTCTTCTCCGGCCGATGCCGCACCTTGCCCGTTCGGCCTGGGCCGATCAGGACGCGTCGAACGTCCTGGTCGTGCCCGCCGCGGCCATCCCGGCAATACGTTCCTCGGAAAAGCCGAGCTCCCTCAGCACCTCGACGCTGTGCTCCCCCAGATTGGGCGGAAGCGCGTGAATGCGGCTGGGCGCATTGGTGTGCCGCACCGGATTGCCGAGCAGGTTGATCCGCCCTTCGGTCGGATGGTCATGCTCGGTGAGAACTCCAGCGCTGCGCAGCGCCGGATCGGCGACGAGATCCTCGGTCGTCCGCACGGGACTGGACGGAACGTCGGCCGCCTCGAGCAGCGCCAGCCATTCCGCGCTTGTTTTCTCGGCGATCACCGGCGTCATCATCTGGTAGAGTTCGTCGAGATGCTTGGCGCGGACATATGGCGTGCAATATTTCGGATCGTCGAGGAGGGTTTCGCGGTCGATCAGGCGCAGGAAATTCCGCCACGCTTTGTCGGTATAGGGCGCCACGCAGATCGCATCGTCGGCAGTCCTGAACGGGCGTCGGTTGCGCGACACGCTGCGCGGGTAGATCGGCGGACTCAGCGGCGGAGAAAAGCTGTGACCGGAGAGATGCGGACTGAGGGCGAATGAGGCCATCGAATCGTACATCCGAACCTCGACTTCCTCACCCTCTCCCGTCGCCAGCCTGCGGTAGAGTGCCGCCAATATGCCCGATAATGCGAAGAGGCCGCAGGTCAGGTCCGCCATCGGCAGCCCGACATAGCTTGGCGTTCCGGTAAGAGCGCCCTGAAGCGCGACCAAGCCAGTGAGGGATTGAATGACGTCGTCGATCGCCGGCTTTGCCTGGTCCGGATTGTCAGGCCCGTAGCCGACGATCCGACAATAGACGAGCGAGGGGTTTATTGCGGCCAGCTCCGGATAGGTGATGCCAAGCTTCGCCAGTGCCTGCGGCCGGTAATTGACGACGAAGGCGTCAGCGGTCGCGACCAGCGCATGGAGCGCTTCGCGTCCGTCGTCGGACTTGAGGTCCAGAACAACACTGCGCTTGTTACGGTTGAACACCAGGAAATTGGCGGACATGTCGGGATTCTGCTGAGGCCCGACCGAACGCGTGAGGTCACCTTCCGGACTTTCCACCTTGATGACGTCGGCGCCCATGTCGCCCAGAAACTGGGTCGCGAACGGGCCGACGATCACGCGCGTGAGATCCACGATCCTGATCCCGTCAAGCGGCCTGTTGCCCGCGCCCATGGCCATTCAAACCTTGGTCACGTCTTGGTCGACGCCGGCCTCACGCAGCTCCAGCGCGTTGCTCATGCCGGTTTCGTGGAGCGTGCCATGAAATTCGCCGCCACGGCTGCCGGCAACATGGGCATTTACGTTGTTGCCGATGCCGATCATGCTGTTAAGCCCGGCGATTTCGTACATCCGGTGGATGCCCTCCTTATAGGCGGCAATCGTCTCCACCGTCAGCGTGGCCGCGACAGCAGCGAATTTCCCAACTTCCTCCGCCAGCGCGTCAGCAGGAACCACGCGTTGCACCAAGTGCAATTCCGCCGCCTTTTCCGCATCGAACCAGCCGCCAAGCAGCAGCAGCTGCTTCAGCACCCGCATCGGCAGCTGGAACGCGTAAATCGCCAGTGGATGATTCTGGCTGCCCATCCGCGCCTGCTCCCAGCTGAAACGGGTGCCCTCGGCTGCGATGATGAAGTCGAACGGCGCGATCATCCGCTGTGCATAAGGTCCGACATAACCGTGCACCCCGGCGATAAGGGTTTTCCGAAAATACCAGCTTCGCGGCAACATCGGGTTGTGGACACCGGGAGGCGGCCAAAGTCGGCGCTTGGCGTTGCTGCGCGGCGGCAGGCGCCGATAGCCGGCGTCGCCCGTCGCGGCCTCAGGCGCGCGGTCGGCCCCAACAAAGGTCGCCGCATATTCCTTCATGTCCGCACCCGCGGAGAAGACCGGACCGCGGCCCTGCAGGGTCACGACCTTGATGTCGGGATCGGCCTGCGCGATTTCGAGCAGATCCTCCCATTCTTCCTCGACTTCCGTCGAGAGTGCGTTCCGCGCCGCAGGGCGATTGAGCCAGCACTCCAGTACCGTGCCCTTCTTCAGTATTTCGATATGTTGGAACTTTTCGACCACGCTGCGATCCCTCTAATCCGGCGGTGAAAGCGCTCCGATTCCATTCGTGTACCGGGGGATCCAACCGCGCGTCAAGACAAAAATGACTACCGCTTCATCATTCGTTATTTGATGCAGAATTTATATAAGCTATTGAACAATAACAGTTGTTCGAGCTTGGCAACACAGTGATTACCGCGCTAGACTGGCTGGGAGGCGGGCTTCAGGCGAGCAAGCGTTGCATAAGACATAGCCGGTTGACGGGGAAAAGGAATGAGACTGGAAGACAAGGTCTGCCTGGTGACGGGCGCCGGCTCGGGGATCGGCGCTGCGGTGGCTCGAACCTTTGCCCAGGCCGGCGGGCGCGTGATCCTTGCCGATGTCAACGAGGCGGCGGTGCAGCGTGTCGCCGACGATATTCCAGGCGGGCGGGCGATTGCGCTGGACGTGTCGGACTCCGGACAGGCAGACGCCGCCGTACACGAGGTTGTCGAGCGCGAAGGCCGCCTCGACGTCCTCATCCATTTCGCCGGTATCGACGATCCGGCGGTCAAGCAGCGATTCGCCGACTTCCTGCAAACCGGCGTGCGCGAACCCGTCGGTACCGAGATCAGTGACGCGCAATGGTCGCGCATGATGCGCGTCAATCTCGACGGCAGCTTTTACATGATACGCGCGGCGCTTCGTGCGATGATCCCCAATCGCGCGGGCAGTATCGTGGCGATGTCGTCGGTGGGCGGCATCGAGGGTGTAATGGGCTATGGCCACTATTGCGCAGCGAAGGCCGGCGTCATCGCCCTGGTCAAATCATTCGCCAAGGAAGTCGCCGAGTGGGGCATTCGGGTGAACGCGGTCGCACCTGACCCGGTTCGGACCCCGATGAGCGCGCCGACCCCGGCGTCGCTGATTCCGAAATTGCCTATCGGGCGCTATGCCGAACCGGAGGAGATCGCTCGGGCAACGCTGTTCCTCGCAAGCGATGACGCCAGCTATGTTTCCGGCGAAACCCTGATCCTGTCGCCGGGCCGGTTGACAATATAGTTGATCAGTGAACCACCAGTCATTTTATTGACTGACAGGCGCTATCCTGTATGGCTTGCGGCGTTCGAAACCGCCGGCAGCAGCCGGCGATGAACCGTGTGAGGAGAGGGGAAGTTCATTGAAGTCCTCCCTGCCATTGTACCGTAATGCCGTGGATTGGGCCGCGTTCGATCGGGAGTTTCCGGCGCCGGACGTCTATGCCGAGACCGTATTCCGCTGGTCGGGCGACCAGGTCCGCGCACTTCAGGAGGTGCGCTTCCGCGACATTATCGCGCACGCATGGCACAATGGCTTTTATGCGAGCCGGTGGCGCGCGGCCGGACTGGAACCGGGCGATATCCGCTCGTTAGACGACATCGTCAAATTGCCGAGTTTTACCACTGATGACATCAAGCAGGATCAGGCCGAGCATCCGCCGTTCGGCGAAATCAGTGGGATCGATCTCCACACGGAGTTGCAGACCAATCCGGTCAAGGTCCAGACCAGCAGCGGCACGACCGGCAAGCCGCGACCGTCGCTGCTTGGCGCGCGCGACTGGGAGCTAATCGGGCTGCAGACGGCACGGACGCTTTATCTTCAGGGGGCTCGCCCGGGCGATGTTCTGCAGATTCCGGCGACCAACTCCCTCGCCCAGTTTGCCTGGGTCTTTTATAAGGCCGCGCACGATTATCTTGGGATAATGCCGGTCACGACGGGCAGCGGCGTCGTCACGCCGGGCGTTAAGCAAATGCAGATCGCGTTCGACTTCGGTACCAACATCATCGCCTCGTTCCCGGAATATCTCACAGCCATTGCGCGTACCGCGAGCGAGGAGTTGGGCCGCGACGTTCGCGACCTGGGAATGAAGTTCCTGCCCACCTTCTTAGGTCCGGACCTCGAAGGTGCGTTGCGAGGCGAGCTTGAACGCATGTGGGCCTGCCCCGCTTACGACAATTACGGCACCAACGAGATTTCGATCGCCGCTTTCGAAGGTCAGGACCAGGACGGACTCTATGTGATGGAGGATCTGGTCTTTCTCGAGATCGCGGATACCGAGAGCGGTGAGCCGGTCCCGCCGGGCGAATCCGGCAACCTCGTCGCCACCTGCCTGTCGCGCCGCATTCCCCCCATCATCCGCCTCAACATGCGCGATGTCAGTCGCTTTCTTCCAGCAGGCACCAGCGCGCTCGGCAGCAATTTCCGCAGAATCGACCATTTCCTTGGCCGCAGTGACGACATGGCGAAGGTCCGCGGCGTCAACATCTATCCCGCCGCCTGCCTGAGTGCCGTGCGAAGCGACGAGCGCACTACCGGAGAATGGCTCTGTTACGTCGACCGCTCGACCATCGACGGCGTGATCCGCGACGACATGATCGTGCAGGTCGAAATCCGCGGCGATGCCAAGGCACTCGACGGCCTCGAGCCGGCACTTGCTGCGCGACTCCATCAGGATCTCGGCCTCAGGGTGCGCGTCGAACTGGTCGATGAGGGGACTCTCGCCGAACTGACCAATGTCGGCAAGGAGGGCAAGGCCCGCCGACTGATCGACAGGCGCTTCTCATGACCGTCGCCCGCTCGGTACGATCGCTGTTCGATCTCTCCGGCAAGGTCGCGATGATCACCGGCGGTTCGCGCGGCCTTGGACTCTCGGTTGCGCAAGCGGTCGGCGAGCTCGGCGCAAAGGTCGCGCTTGTCGCGCGGAACCAAGAGGATCTGGATGCCGCAGCAGGGCGACTTGCAGCGCAGGGAATCGAGGCGAAGGCCTTTGCCGCCGACCTTGGTCAGCCCGCGGAGGTCGCACCCTTGGTTGACAATGTGCTGGCCGCCTTTGGCAGGATCGACATCCTGGTGAACAATGCCGCGGCGGCATGGGCTCAATCCGCCCAAGAGCATTCGCTCGAGGGTTGGCGTAAGGTGATGGCGCTGAACGTCGACGCCATTTTTCTGCTGACCCAGGAAGTCGGCCGTCGGGAAATGATCCCGCGTGAGGCGGGCACAATCGTCAACGTCGCCTCGATTGGCGGCCTGCGCGGCAATCGACCGGAATTCGAAGCGTTCACGCTGGCCTACAGCACGAGCAAGGGCGCGATCGTCAACTTCACCCGCGCCCTGGCGACCGAATGGGGTCGCTACGGCATCACCGTCAATGCCCTATGCCCTGGCTTCTTCCGCTCGAAATTGTCCGGCGGGTTGATCGACCGGAACGAGGATGGGTTGATCGAGGCCACGCCGCTGGGCCGACTTGCCGACGAAGATGATCTCAAAGGGGCAGCGGCGTTCCTGTGCTCGGCGGCGTCGCGGCACATGACCGGCCAGACACTCGTCGTCGATGGCGGAATGACCGCATGTTGAAAGCTCAAGTTCCGATTCATGATTCGCTAGTCATTTTAATTGACATTATGTCGCGACAGCCGATACGCTTTCCGCCTGATTCTGATCGGGACGGAATCTGGATTTCGGGGGGAAATTCGTGAGCGCGCGACCGACATTCCGTAATATTGCGCTCGAGATGGGCGAGCGGCACGCCGTGATCACACTCACGCGACCGGAAAAGCGCAACCCGCTTGATTGGGAAACCATCAAGGAGTTGCGCTCCGCAGTGACGGCAATCGAATCCAGGGAGCCGATGACGGTGGTGGTGACCGGTAGCGGCGACGCTTTCTCGGCCGGCGGCGACCTCGAGAAATATCTGACGCTATTTCGCGACGCCGACGACTTTCGCGGATTCATGGAAGACTTCTATCAGCTGTTCCTGGCGATCGAACGGTCCGCCGCCGTCTATGTCGCGGCGATCAATGGGGTCTGCGTTGCCGGCGGACTGGAGCTGCTTCTGGCCTGCGACATCGTCATCGCCGCGGACGATGCCCGCATCGGCGACGGACATCTGAATTTCGGCCAGCTTCCAGGTGCCGGAAGCTCAATCCGGCTGTGGCGCTCAATCGGCGCGCATCGCGCCAAGCATCTTCTTTTTACCGGCGATCTGTTGAGCGCGACGGAATGCGAACGGATCGGTCTTGTCAACGAAGTCCATCCCGCGGCCGAGTTTCAAGCCGGCATCGACCGCCTCATCGCCAAGATCCACGCCAAGAGTCCTGTCGGGCTTCGCGGCGCCAAGCACCTGCTCAACACCGCGATCCGCGAAGACCTCGAAACCGGACTGCGCGCGGAGATCGAGCTGGTGCACAATTATGCGACCACCGAGCCCGACCCGATCGAAGGCTTGATGGCCTTCAAGGAAAAGCGCGTCCCGAAATTCGGCGGGAAGGACTGAGTCGGCGGCCATGTGGAGACTTCGCGACAAATATGCGATCGCCGGGATCGGCTATACGGATTTCTCGAAGAATTCAGGCCGCACCGTCCGGCGGCTTGCTTCGGAAGCCTGTCTGGCGGCCGTCTCCGATGCTGGCCTCGACCTTCACGATGTCGACGGTTTCTGCAGCTTCAATATGGGCGACAGCGTGCCTGGGATCGCCGTTGCCACCGAGCTCGGTATTCCCGACATCAAATGGGCGGTGGACCTCTATGCTGGCGGCAACGCCGCAAATCTGATCGTCGCCCATGCCGCAGCGGCGATCGAAGCGGGAATGGCCGAAACCGTCCTGTGCTTCCGCGCGATGAACGGCCGCTCGGGCTTCCGGTTCGGAGCGGGTGGAAATGCGGCTCGTGCAGCCGGGATCACCCAATATAGCGCCCCGTTCGGATTGATGACCTACGGCCAGGCAATGGCGATGTGGTGCCGCCGCTACATGAACCGCTACGGCCTAAAGGCGGAACAGCTCGGGACGATTGCCACAAGCTTTCGCGAAAATGCCCAGCGCAATCCTCGCGCGATGGTCAGAACGCCGCTCAGCCTCGATGACTACCTTGCGTCGCGAATGATCGTCGAGCCGTTTCGCATGTTCGACATCTGTCTGGAGAGCGACGGCGCCTGCGCGGTGCTGGTCACCTCCGCCGAACGTGCCAGGGATCTGCGCAAGCCGCCGGTCTACATCACATCTGCGGTCTATGGAGGCGGACCAAGCCAGGGCGAGGATCTGTTCGACGCTCTGCGCTGGCCTGACCATTCGCACAATTGCTTCAAATATCTTGCCGAGGATCTCTGGGGCGCCGCCGGTATCAGTCCTGGCGAGCTGGACTTCGCCGAAATCTACGATTGCTTCACATATAGCGTCCTGTTGGCCCTTGAAGGGCTGGGATTCTGCAAGGAAGGCGAAGGCGGTGACTGGATCCAAGGCGGACGCATCAGCCCCGGCGGCGACTTGCCGCTGAACACCAACGGCGGCCTGCTCTCAGAGGCCTATATCCACGGCTTCAACCATGTGATTGAGGCGGTCGAGCAGCTGCGTGGCGAGGCCGGCGATCGCCAAGTTCCCGATGCGCGGACGGGTCTGACGACAGCAGGCGCCATGACCTGCGGGAGCGCCCTGGTGCTCAGGAATGACAGATGCTGACTCGGCCGATGCCCATTCCGGACGTCGAGTCCGCACCCTTCTGGGAGGCCTGCAAGGCCGGAAAGCTGCTCATCCAGAAGTGTGGCGACAGCTATCAATTCCCGCCGACGAGCTATTGTACTCATTGCCTCTCGACGGCGCCGGAATGGGTCGAGGCCTCGGGCCGCGGCACCGTGTTCAGCTGGATCGTCGTCCATGTCGCCATTCCCGCTGACATCTACGCCGACCAGGTCCCCTACGTCACCGCGCTGATCACGCTGGAAGAGGGGCCGCGGATCTGCGCCAATCTGGTCGGCATCGCGCCCGAGCGGATTCGTGACGGCATGGCGGTCGAAGTGTTTTTCGAGCCGGTGGGGGACGGCAGCGTCTCACTCCCTTTCTTCCGGCCTGCGTCATGAGCGGTGCCGAGCTCACCGCCGTCCGCGCCGGACATGCGCTTGACGAGGCGGCGCTCTCTTCCTTCCTCGCCGTGAACCTACCGGGCTTCGCCGGGCCATTGGCTCTGCGCCAGTTCGCTGGCGGCCAATCCAATCCAACTTTCCTGGTAGAGACACCCGGCCGCAATTATGTGCTTCGAAAGAAGCCGTCCGGGGCATTGCTGCCCGGCGCCCATGCGGTCGAGCGTGAATTCCGTATCCTGAGGGCGCTCGCGACGAGCGAAGTGCCGGTCCCGCAACCGCTGTTGCTGTGCGACGATGCCGCAGTCTTGGGAACCCCGTTCTACGTGATGGAGCATGTCGAAGGGCGCGTGGCCCGCCACGCGTCGCTGCCCGGAGCTACGTCAGCCAGCCGCGCCGCGATCTACGACGCGATGAACGAGACTCTGGCTCTCCTGCACCGCATCGACTGGCAGTCCGCGGGCCTCGCCGACTTTGGCAAGCAGGGCGACTATATCGCGCGGCAGGTGCGGCTGTGGGCGCGCCAATATGAAGCGTCGCGGACGCACGACATTCCCGCGATGGATCGCCTGATCGAATGGCTGCCCAGGCACATCCCGATCGACGATCAAACCACGATCGCGCATGGCGATTTTCGCCTCGAGAACCTGGTCCTGCACCCGACGGAGGACCGCGTCCTCGCCGTGCTCGACTGGGAGCTCGCGACGCTGGGCCATCCGCTCTCGGACCTCGCGTTCAACTGCATGGTCTATCGTGTGCCGCCCGAGATGCCGGGCCTCCGCGGCGTCGCGGGGCTCGACCTGGCGGCACTCGGCATACCGAGCGAGCACGACTATGTCGCAGACTATTGCCGGCGGACCGGCCGCAAGCATATCGCCGCGTGGGATTTCTATCTCGCATTCGCGATGTTCCGGTCGGCCGCGATTCTGCAGGGCGTCTACGCGCGGGCGCTTCAGAACAATGCCGCAAATCCAGATGCATTGACCGTCGGCCGGGTCGCTGCCCCGCTGTCAGACATCGCCTGGCGCCTTGTCGCCGACCGAGCCTGAGGGGACCGCGAGCGATGACACCCTGTCCGTCCGGCCAAGCGAAGGATCTCGAAGCCCGTGTCTCGTCATTCATGGCGGACCACGTCTATCCGGCCGAACGCGTCTTTTCCGATCAGCATGCCACGCAGCAGGACAAATGGGCCGTCCCGCCGGTGCTCGAGGAACTGAAGGCCGAGGCCAAAGCGGCAGGCCTTTGGAACCTCTTCCTACCGCATAGCGACTATGGCGCGGGTCTCTCCAATCTCGAATATGCGCCGCTCTGCGAAATCATGGGTCGCTCGTGGATCGGGCCGGAGGCGTTCAATTGCTCGGCACCTGACACTGGCAATATGGAGACGATCGCGCTCTACGGCACCGAGGCGCAGAAACAGCAGTGGCTCATGCCGTTGCTCGACGGCACTATCCGGTCAGCCTTTGCGATGACCGAACCCGCGGTCGCCTCCTCCGACGCTACCAATATCGCCACCAGCATTGTTCGCGACGGCGACCACTATGTTATCAATGGTCGCAAATGGTGGTCGTCGGGCGCGGGTGATCGCCGCTGCCGGATACTTATCGTGATGGGCAAGTCCGATCCGGAAGCGCCCCGCCATCGCCAGCAGTCGATGATCCTCGTTCCCAACAATACGCCGGGAGTCACGATCGTCCGATCCATACCTGTATTCGGCTATGACCACGCGCCGTTCGGGCATTGGGAAATCCTGTTCGACAATGTGCGGGTTCCCGCGACGAACATCCTGCTCGGAGAAGGCCGCGGCTTCGAGATCGCGCAGGGCCGGCTCGGCCCGGGCCGGATCCACCATGCGATGCGGGCGATCGGATATGCCGAGCGTGCGCTGGATTCGATGATCGCGCGAGTGAAGCAGCGGGTTGCGTTCGGTAAGCCACTCGCGGAGCAAGGCTCTATCCGTGAAAACATCGCCTGGTCGCGGATGGAGATCGAGCAGGCGCGGCTGCTCGTGCTCAAGGCCGCGCACTTGATGGATACGGTGGGCAACAAGGCCGCGCGGTCCGAGATCGCCATGATCAAGGTCGTCGCTCCGCACATGGCGCAGAAGGTCTTCGACCGGGCAATCCAGGCTCATGGCGGGGCCGGAGTCAGCGACGATTTCGGGCTCGCCCATCAATGGTCGATGAGCCGATCGATGCGGATCTTCGACGGGCCGGACGAAGTTCATCTCGAAACCGTGGCACGGCTCGAGCTGCGGCGCGAAACCGCGCTTTGGGCAGCATGACCATGACATCCCAGCGCGGGCCAAGCCGCTCGGATCACCAACACCAGATCGGCAGGCAAAGATGAATTTCGGCGAGACAGACGACATCCGCGAATTGCGCGACCTGCTCACGCGGTTCGTGGCGCAGGAAATGCCGCGCGAGGCCGCGGCCGACTGGGACAAGCGCAATCATTTTCCACGCGAGGTGTTCACAAAGCTCGCCGGGCTCGGTGTGATGGGCCTAACCGTACCGGGAGAATATGGCGGTCTTGGCCGCAACATCCTCGGGGCGATGGTAACGATCGAGGAATTGTCACGCCGCAGCCTGGCCGTATCCGTCCCCTACATCATGGCCGCCTGCTATGCAGCGATGAACCTCGTTGAATGCGGCAGCGAAATGCAGAAGCGTACGCTGCTCCCTCGCGTTGTCTCTGGTGATCTGATGTTCGCCTACGGGTGGACCGAGCCGGATGTTGGTGCCGATCTCGCAAGTATCTCAACCCGTGGTCGTCGCGAGGGGGACAAGATTGTTGTCGACGGGGAGAAGCGATTTTGCTCCGGAGCGGCTATTTGCGATTACATATTCACATTGGTGCGGACCGGGGATCCCGCGGAACGGCATCGCAATATCAGCGTCATCCTCATTGCGCCCGATACCCCTGGCGTCACCATTCATCCAATCGATGCGCTGGGAATGAAAGGCGCTGCGACGACTGACGTCGTGTTCGACAATGTGACAGTGCCGGTCGACAACATCTTCGGGGGCGAGGCCGCCTGGAACCAAGGCTGGAAAATCGTCACGGGCAGCGGATTGGATGTGGAGAAGATTGAGGTGGCGGCGATCGCCCTGGGCATCGCGCAATCCGCATTGGACGATGCTTGGGAGTATGCGCATCAGCGGTGCCAGTTCGGCCAGTCGATCTCGAATTTTCAGTCGATCCGCCACAAACTCTCCGAAATGGCGACCCAGCTCAATGCCGCGCGATTGCTGGTCTATCAAGCAGCATGGAAGGCCGATCAGCAGATGAACTGCTCAATGGAAACGTCGATGGCTAAGCTGTTCGCTACCGAGGTCGCCAAAAGCGTGGCCCTGGAATGCCAGACGATCTTCGGCGCCTACGGCTATGTAAAGGGCTTCGACGTTGAGCGCTACGTCAGGGACGCGATCCTGCTGCCCATCATCGGAGGCTCATCGGCTGTTCAGAAAAACAATATCTTCAAGCAGATGGCGATCGGGCGATAGCGGGCTCTAGTCCGCCAGCCGCGGACCCACCATAAGAACATCAGGCGCTGCTGTCGCCCCAAATGAGCCGCATATAGGTCTCGACAACCGTATCAGGCGGCGAGTCGACATCTCCATATTTGACGAAGGCCAGATACAAATAACTGCGCGCCGCCATGGCCGTATAAGCAATCGTCTTGAACTCGTCGTCGGAGAACTGACTCAAACGCCCCTCGCCGCAGCTACGCGACAAGGAAGCGACATAGTGGTCTACCAACTGCGCCATATGCCGACGATGCGCGATCGGAGCCGCGAACTCGGCTTCGTTCAGCAAGCGATAAAATCCGGGATTTTCCTTGAGATAGTCAAAGAATGCCCGGACGCCACGCTCTTCAACTTCGAGGAAGCTCGAGGCGCCTTTTACTCGCGTTCCGATATACTGCATCATGTCCTGGCCGGCATGGGGCAGCAGCACGTCAAATAATTCCTGCCTTGTCCCGAAATACAGATAGAACGTTCCCTGCGCGATCCCCGCAAGCTGAGTAATCTTGGCAATGGCCGCGTCCTGATAACCGAGCTTGCCGACAACGATGGCGGCAGCGCGCAGAATGCGCTCCTTGAGAACGATGGCGCGTTCCGCACGGGAAAGTTTGGGCAACTTTGCGTTTTTGGGCGCCACTTGGCTCGAAAGCGCGCGATCCACCGAGGCAAGCGCGTCGCGTCTCTTTTTGGTCCGTGCCGTGCTCATATTCGCGCTGATATGGTCTGGGTGAACCGGGGACAACCCCGCATGTGATTCATCGCTCATATCTGTTCCTCAATCGGATGGAGGCCGGCCTGCGACGATACGGCCCAGACGAGCGGGATTTCGTCCGGCACCCAGACAATGCCACCCAAGAACTTGGGGTCCGCGCCCTCTGCGAGCGAGAAGCTCGGGAAGTGTGCGATCCATTCCTCAAGGAAGATGCGAAGCTCGATCCGGGCCAGATGGGAGCCGAGGCAGCGGTGAACGCCGGCCCCGAAGCCAAGATGGCGACTTACAGTCCGGTCGAAATCGACCTCCGTGGGATTGGCCAGCTCGCGATCATCGAGGCCATAAAGCTGCGGCAGCAACAAGATGCGGTCGCCCCTGCGGAACTGCACACCGCGAAACTCGAAATCAGACTTCGCCCCGCGCTCCGAAATGTTCGGCGCCGAGATGCGCATCAATTCCTCGACCGCATCGCCTATCCGGGAGGGATCTTCGACGAGTTGCGCGTAATGCCCGGGATTGCGAGCCAGAAAGAGTGCAATTCCAGAAAGCATCGAGGCGACCGTGTCCAATCCTGCCAGGAAGAAAAACTGGACTGCACCCAGCACCTCTTTATCGGTCAGCGCAGCGCCGTTCGGCGTGCTAGCGAGAATGTGGGAAATGAGGTCGTCGCCAGGGTGCTGACGCCGCTGTTCGATAAGATCTTTGGAATAAGCGACCAACGCGGCGAAGCCACGGTTCGATTCTTCGCGGTCCTGGCTGCGAAAATAGCGCGTCGCATGCTCGACGAGCATGTCGAGATCCCCGAGCGGGGCTCCCACCATGTTCAGGAAAACGGTGACGGGAAAACGGTTGCTAAGCTCCTTGACGAACAGGCATTCTCTCCGATCCTTGAACGACAGGATCAGGTCTCGCATCTGGCTGCGGATGCTCTCCTCCATTCGTTTCACCTGAATCGGCGTGAAGAATGAGGTGAACATTCGCCGAAGGGCGTCATGCTCGGGCGGATCATATTGCAGCGGGATGTGACGCGTCTCGAGGTCTTTCCACTTGTTGTATTTTGGATCCGTCGAGAACAGCTCGTGGTTGCGAAACACTTCAAGACCGTCCGCGGCCCTTGTCACCACCCAATGCCCGCCGTTGCGCGGCGTGTAGAAGATGTCCGGCGCATTGGCGTAAAGATATTGCGACACCTGGATATGGGGCGCCCGCCCGAATTCGCCTGTCGGCAGGAAATAGTCGAAGTCGAAGACCCGCGACGGGGGTACATGCGCGGGTATCTCGCTAAGTGCGTCTGACATGCAAAGCTCCCATTTGTGCCCGGCCCCCTCTGAACGCTCGACCGCCTTGGTTGAGTATTCCCGACACCGCACCAGACCATTCGTGACACTAACCCATCCCACCAGATACGGTCAACTAAATGATCGATGGGTCAGTGATCATTTATTATCTGACCGGCTCCAGGAATCTTTTCATGGCACGTCCCGACCAAGCGAAAAGAAACGATGCAAGCGGCGCACAAAGCAGCGCCGTCAGGCTCAGGGCCAAGCCGAGCTTGGTCTCGTCGCGTAGCACGAAGCCCGTGAATCCGGCAACCACGACCGGGCCGAGTCCGACGCCCATAATATTGTAGACGAACAAATAGAGAGCTGACGTCCGGCCGCGAAACTCCGAAGGTGTCACGAGTTGGATCGCGGCGGCGGCAACCCCGTAGAATTGCGCGCAGAGCTGGATCAAGGCGAAAAAGAGCAAGCAGAGAAGGGCCGACGGCATGTTGAATGCCGCGACCGTCCATAGCCCCAGCAGCGCCATCGCGATTGCGTAATAAGCGACATGGGCATCCCGGCGCCCAGCCGCAAACCACCGGTCGACGATGTAGCCGCTCAATGCGCCGCCAATCGCGCCGGCGATCGCGCTGGTCAGACCCATCGCGAGGCCGACGTCGGCGACGCGCCATTGGAACGTTCGGATGATGTAAGTGGGAAGCCAGCCGAACGTGCCGTTGCCAAGCATCGCCGCGAACCCGGCAGCTAAGAAGAGGGGTATAAAGAAGGACCGCCGCGACTTCAGAAACGGCAAGAAGTTGGGCCACGTAGGCGACGCGTCCCCATCGCCCGATGAGCGCACCCGCATCGGTTCGGGCACGAGGAAGATCAGAAAGGCGAGGAATACGCCAGGAAGTCCGAGGACTAGAAACGCAACGTGCCAGTCCCTCACCGCTCCGAGCAGAGGGACGTAAACAATGATACCGTCGACTGCGGCGACCAAGACTCCACCGAGCGCAATCGCGCAGGAGGCGCCGACCGGCACTGCGGCGGCAAAAATTGCGAGCGCCAGCGCCAGCCTGTGTCGTGGGAAAGCATCGCTAAGCATCGAATAGGCCGCCGGTACCAATGCCGCTTCGCCGACGCCGACCATCAGCCGGGCCAGAAACAGGTGGCTGAAGCTTCCGGCGAACGCCGATGCGGCGGTCGCCAGCGACCAGATAAGAACACCCGCGAAGATCACGAGGCGGCGCTGTGCGCGATCAGCCAGCCATCCTAAGGGCAAAGCGAAGACGGCATAGACGATACCGAACGCGGCGCCGTGCAGCGCGCCGATCTGAAAATCTGAGACTCCGAACTCGGCTTTGATTGGGCCTACCATCAGCAAAATGATGAATCGGTCGAGGAAGCTGAGGAGGTGCAAGATAATGAGAATAACCAGCAGCATCCAGGCGCGACGCGTGGTCATCATTGGGACTTACGTCCTTCGGGCATGGAGACGGCCTCCATCGCAACGGAGCACCTCCCCAGTCATGTAGCTTGAGGCGTCGCTCGCCAGGAACAATGCCGCGCCGACAATCTCGTCGCAGTGGCCAGCTCGCTCTAGTGGCAGGGCTGCGACCAGATTCCGGGCATAATCGGCAATGCTTCCGTCCGGGGTCATCAATCCTGGGCACAGCGCGTTAACCCGAACTTGCGGCCCGAGTTCCTTAGCCAGGTAGCGGGTCTGGGCAGCCAGCGCGGCCTTGCTCGCGCCATAGGCGATTCCGCAGGCAAAATCGGGGAAGTCTGCGGCGTCACTTATCATATTCACGATCGAGCCGCGCCCGTGAGCAATCATGCCCGGCGCGACGAGGTGTGAAAGTGAAAAGGGGGCGTAGACATTGACCTCGAAGCAGCGCCGCCAATCCTCGCGAGACAAACTCGCGGAGCTTGCCGCCTCGATATCAGCCAATGACGGGCCGGCGAACGCACAATTCACCAAAACGTCAATTCTGCCATTTCGTCCGATTGCTTGGTCATGGAGACGGATCAGATCTTCGGGCTTTGAAACGTCGCATGAAACGGGAAAAGCGGAACCACCGAGTTCGGCGATCTCGTTTGCGATGCCAGCGAGGCGTAGGGGGGAACGGCTGCAGATCACGACCTCCGCGCCCGCAGCAGCGAAGCCGATGGCAATACTTCGGCCCATTCCAGGGCCGGCACCGGTGATAAGAGCAACCTTGCCGGTTAGCCCAAATTTGGAAGGACCGTCCAGCATTCACGCCGACCGCGCGCTGCCTAATGCCGCCGAGAAGTCGCCCTCGAGTGGCGACCACACGCTGCCTTCCACAATCTCGATCCAGTTCCCATCGGGGTCATAGAGGATCGCGAAGTCAGCCCCCCCTGAGCCGTCCGCTTTCTCGAAGCGAGAAAGCGCCTTCCGAACGCCGTGGCCGGCTGCCAAGCCCCGACGATATACTTCCGCCACATTCCGAATCCTGAGGGTGAGGTATCGGATACCGGTCGCTTGCTCGCGGGGGTTATGACGCTCGGGAACCGTACGATCGTAGACAAGCTTAACGATTGCATCACCCAGCCTGAGACCCCAGACGTGCCCAACAGGGATGATAATATTTCCATGGGGACTGAAGCCCAGTACGTCCCGGTAGAAGGCCAGCATCGCCTCGGGATCTCTGACCATAATACCAATTTCGACCGCGCAGGCGGCGGCGGCGTCGACAACACAAGGCATATGAATACCGCTCGATACCTTTCCGCCACGCCCCCCGCGACTTAGCAGAAGGCATCTCTAGCAGGAGGCTCCTGTTAGCTCAATGAAATTGAGTAGCGACTCATGATTCATTGCGTAGGAGCTCAAACTTAGGCGTCCGGTCCAAACTCGTCCACTCATGAGGGCGCGTTTGGAGCGTTCATCCCTCCGTCGAACTAAAAATGTAACAGTCTACGGCAGAGCGCCGATAACCGAACTGTCTATTTACACCGAAGATCCGAGCGCTGCGATGTGTTGAAAGGTTCGCTAAAGCAACGTTATGTGAAATGGGGTCTACAGCAGCCCGCGAACCCCGTGCCCCCTCATCACAGGCCAATGCCGTCAGCCAGCGACGTATCGTTCGGCGTTCTCCTGGCAATGCGCGCGTACGCGCGCCAGCCAGCTGTCGAACCAGACCCAAGTGTTCTTGTAGTCACCAGCCTTACCAAAGCCCTTGGCAGCATTCTTCGCGTCCAGTTCCTGCCACAGAGCGGTATGACGGGCCTGATTGAAGCGAGGGAAACCTTCCGCTTGCATCGCCGCTATCACTTGGCTGGCTGTGTAGCGTACCTTGTCGATTTCCTTGAGCAACACGGCGTTGATCGCCTTCGCCTCGTCAGAGTCCGGCTCGATGAACTTCACGGCAGTATCGGACCTGCTTGCCTTTCCAAGCTTGGGGACAAACGTAACGCGGTAGGTGAAGGCCGGATCCTTGAGCTCGTCGTCGCTCATCTTGGCATGAAAAGCATCCAACCTCGATGCGATCGTCGCCGGGAGGGCCGGAGCTCTTTTGAGTCCTGCAGCTTGGGCGGCGTCGAATGTCACAAACTGCAGTGCGATGGGGAGTCGTCGCTCGAGCCCGAACTGACCCCCGAACCAAGATCGAATCGCTCCGTTAAAATTGATGCAGCAAGCTTGCATCAACGGGCCAAGCGCGTCGTCGACACGGTCGGTAGAACGGTGTTCGATTTCGTGCCGGATTTCGAGCAAGAGTTCGAGGTTCTGCCTTACTGCCTTGCTGACAGGTATCCTGTCATTTCGCAGGGACTTGCCGAGCTCCCAATAGGCTTCAGCGCCGCTTGCGAGGAGTTTGACCGCCCCATTTGTCTTGTAGCGATAATCGACGCCCTCGCGTTTGAACCAAGCATGACAGAGATAGGTCCAAGCAATCATTGCCGTCGTGATGAAAATCTCCGCACGAAAATGGAGACCAGCCGAATTGAAGTTGTGGACGGCTGCGATCATCGCTTCTCGGGCCTTCAAGAGCAATTCGTCGCCGCGCAGGCTCAAACCTGTCTCACCATCTACATCCGGCCAGCACGCGAAGAAATCAGCAAGCTGATCGGCTGAGGCGGCCTTGACCGCCTTATGCTTCTTCTCTGATCGGATTTCGGAAATCAGCCGGTGGTTTATCGAACGCGTCGGTCTTGTGAAATAAGCAAGGACATCCTGATCGTTATATGCCTTCGTAGCCAGCATGGCCTTAACCAGCGCCACCTCCCAACGCTCAAGATGATGACCTCTCTTTCTACCCGGCATCGCTCGATGGTCGCACCCCCTTCGAAGCGCAACTAGCGCGGCTATGCAGGTCGACGCAACGCCACGACCGTTAGGGCTTCGACGGCGACTAACTCGGCGCATTCCTCCTGAAGCTCTCGGCGGCATTCCCGCCGCACCTTCGGCAATTACAATCAACTGAGATACGGCCGTGCTCAAGGCTGCCCTTGAGGAATGCGATAGAGGTCATGGGAGGCAGCTCGTTCGGTCCTCCTTCGAACAGCAGGCGAGCGAACAGCCGGCTTGCGAGAAGGATCGCGGCAGCCATCGAGACGAAGCTCACGGAGAATTCCCGGTGGCGCTCCGTCGCGAAGGCACGAAAGTCGGCCTCGCCAGCCTTGCCGCAGGTTTCCGCACTGTCGAGATAGGCCAGCACCGCATCGATGTTCGCGACGCCCTTGAGGAAGAGGCGTCGTTCCTCTGCATCCATGTTGCGCACCTGCCGCTCGACCTGTCGCAGCCGTTCGCCATCGTCCTCGGGAGGGTTGTGGCAGCCGAGGCAGGCCGTGCCCGCAGCCAAGTCGTACACGTTGGTCTTGGCGGCGAGCCCGAGCGTGCTTCCACCCATGAGAAGTCGCGGCCAGAGCCCTTGGACGTCTTGGCGTGAAGTGCCCTTGTCAACGCAGGAGAGAACGCAATCGAACCGATCGTCTGCCTCCTGCTCGGCGAGCGCCAGGCTAAGGCCGACTTTCGATCGGCGTAGGTACTCGGCCAGAGTTCCCGGAAACTCAAAGCCGTCAACCCCAGCGAGCAGCCGATAGTTGGCGACGGCATCGACCTTGGGGTTTCCCTGATCGCCAACGCCGGCGACGAAGCAACGGTTAAGGTTGGTCGCGTCATGGTGGTCGTCATCAATCGTGACGACGTAGCTGGACGAAAACCCTGTCGCGCCGACCAGATTGATCACGCCTTGGCCGACGGCGCCGGCGCCGATGAGATAGAAGGCAGGTAGCGACAGCCCCGCCAGTTCCGGCCCATCCTCCAGCTCCGGCCAGGGAGCAGTTTCGCCGGTCCATAGCGAGTGACCTATATCCTCGACCCATCGGCCGCGCGTGATGCCGCGCCCTCGCTTGAATACTTCGCCGACCAGCAGGGTCGCAGCCAAGAAAGGCCCGAGCGGATTGTGAGATGTGAAGCTGCACGGCGCTTCCGGGAGATGATCTGGTGTCCCGACCCAAGCCCTCCAGCCGTTGGCGAGCGCATGCAGGCTGAAAATGCCGGTCGGGGCCTGCACGTCCTCGCCGATGCAAAGCCAGATGTCGGCCGACGTATCCGTTGGCTCAATCTCGATGGCTACCTCATTGCCCACTGCCCACCGAGCCAAGTCGACCATCGTCTGCCGAAGGTCGGGTTTAAGGTCAGCAAAGGGAAGGGGAACGCGCGTTTCAACTTCGGGCAGATCTACTTCAATGGCAGCTACTAGGTCGGTCATCCGGCAAAGGAGGTTGACGAGGCAAGCCACCAGATGCTGTCCGGCAACAGTAGTGGCGGCCGAGCGGGCGAGGACCCTGATCCGCAGAGAGGATCGCTCGTCGGCCGGCCGCAAGCCATCGACCGCGCGCAAATGCCGGTCCGATATCCGCTCCGCGTTCATCGTCGGAAATCGCGGCTGAGGAGTGGAGCGGTCGCGATGACCCGTACCCGTCGAGCTGCGTCTCCGACGGCGAGCAGGTGCCAATAGTCGTCCTGCCATTCATGCACGCCGGCGCCAGATGGCCAAGGGCCGTTCCAGCGGCCGTAGAATGGGAAGACGATCGAGAGCGCCTTGCGGCTGCTCGCCATCCGGTCGTCGTAGGTAGAATGCTCGACGTTCCAGCCGGGATGGCTGTGGATCTGGGCGAGCGGGCGCCAGGCGTCGTCGACATCGCGCAGCATCTCGCTCATCGCGGCCGCATCGACGTGATAGTTGCCGCGCGTCATGATCTGCTGCGGCGTGAGAACGGCGGCGACAGTCGACATATCGCCGTTGCGCGGTCCATACCAGAAGACCGAGGATTCCAATGAACCGGCTCGGCGCAACGACGATATCGTCGCCTCGAGCGCGTTCAGCGGCACATTGAGGCGCGTTGATGTCGGCCGATACGGCGCCTTCGGCGGGCTGCGCCAGATGTCTTCGTCAGACAGCATGACGCGCGTGCCTGCCTTTGTAGTGCGAGCCCATGGCGCGCTGGATGGCGGAGATCGTGACGTGAAAGCTGTCGGTCGACCGCCAGAGGTGCGTGTCCTCCCCGCCGTGGAGGACGTCATAATATTCATAGGTCGCCGAGCAACAGATCAACTGGATCGGGCCGTTCGGGCCATCATATTTCGTGTGCACCCTCACCTGTGGCGATTCTAGGACCGGGAGATGATGGAAGTCGTCCGGGATGCGATAGTCGAGGGTCTCGGGATTGACGAACTGAGCGCTCGGCGGCCAGCCGCGGCCGGTCAGGAACTGCAGCCGCAGCAGATAATCGTCGCGCATCTCCTCCAAAATGCCGTGGATCGGCACCAGCAGCGTTCGGGCATCCGGTTTGCTCCAGCCTAGCGCCTCAAGGTTGTCGGACTCCAGGGCGCGCAGCACTCGCGGCAAATCTTCCGCGAGCACCGCGCGCCCGGCCGCGAGGTCGATAGTCGGCCTCTCGCCGTGGCTGGCCATACTCAGGCGCCGCCCGTACCCGCCGCGATCTCGAAATCGTCCTCGCACAGCTTCCGGCGCTGCGCCTCGTCGAGGCGAAGGCTGAGGTAGGGCGTCAGGTCCGTCGGGTTGCCCTTCTTCTGCGGCGCTTGGAAGACATCCCGCTCCTGCTTCGCGATCTTGAGCTCGACATAGGCCTGGTCCCAGATCTGCTGCAGCGTCTTGCTCAGCGCGACCTTGAACGTCACCTTCTCATGTTCACCCAGATGCTTGACGTGGACGGTATCCTCGCGCTCGCGGGGGCCGTCCGCTCCGCCCTTTTCGGCGGTAACAACCTTGTCTGACATTGTTCGTCACTCCTGTTTGCCCCGGCGGATCGAAACGGGCCGCACCGGCGCCGAACTTGACGGCCTGGCTGAATTGGACCAAGAATCGAATTCAGTCCGTATCTGGATACATCTAGATGTGGACTGATCAAGGGGTCAAGTCCGAATGCGGACTTTTTGAAGGAATCTTTATGCCTGCACCCGCTTCCGCCGCCGCGGCACTGCCAGCGGCGATCGAACCCGCGCGCACCTGTGATGTCCTCCAGATCTTTTCCGCCATCGCCGACCAGTGGGAGCTGGCAACCGACCAGCAGATAATTTTGCTGGGCTCGCCCGCGCGCTCCACCTTTTTCAAGTGGAAGAAGGACGGTGGCGGTCTTCCGTCCGACACACAGGAGCGGATTTCTCACATCTTCAGCATATTCAAAGCGCTCGAAATCTTGGTGCCTGACCCAAGTCTCGCTGACCTGTGGATAAGGCAGCCTAACCGCGCTTTTGGTGGCGAGACCGCGTTGGAGCGGGCGCTCTCCAGCGTCGCTGGCCTTTGCGAGGTCCGACAATATCTGGATGCACAGCGTGGAGGCTGAGGATCGATATCCGACGGTGAGCCTGAGCGGCTATTGGTATCGGCTCATTCCGTCACGATTCCCGACTATCGATATCTATCGACGCGTCGCCCCGCGGTCGCTCTGGCCACTCGCTTCGGTGGTCGAGACCGCGACCAATCCCCGGGTCCGTTTGAAGGAAAAGTTGACCAAGGGCTGCGACACGCCGGACACCATCCCGCCGAAGCTTCAGAACTGGAATCACGCGCCGTTCGCTTATCGAAACCCTGCGGGAAGCCGATTCCTGGGGCCGGATTATGGGGTCCTCGAACTCGCCGATACCATCCAAACGGCGCTCGCCGTTTCTGTCCGCAAGCGTGAAGCCTTTCTTGGTGATGCGGCCATGCCGCCGCTCGACATTGAGATGCGTGTTCTGAAACATGAAGTGAAGGGCCCGTTCATCGACGTCACTACATTGCCGATTGACGCTCCCGAGGACGAGCGTTGGAGGCTGGGGGCGCGATTGCTTGAGCAGGGTGCCCGAGGCGCGCGTTTTCGTTGGCCCGACCGGCCAGCCGGATACGGTATCGCCGTCTTCGACGGCGACCTGCTCGGTCCTGCAATCCAGACGCAGCACTACAAGTTCCGATGGGATGGTGAGCGGATACACGAGATCTATAGCTTTCGCGATGACGCCGACGGGCGCCCCATCATGACTGAAGACGTCTTCTCCGAAGGCCCACTCCCGGCGTGATTATCGGTGGCCGGTTCAAGTGACCGCACATTCCATTCGACTTCGCGTTGAACTGGAGCATTGGTGTTGAGGCGCGGCGACTCGCCGCGGTTGGCCGCCCGGTCTCAGTGATCCGCGGCTTGGGTCAGTGCAACGGCCGGATGGTCCGGCCGGCGCACTGGAGACCCGACATGACCGACAAATCGAAAGCTTCGAAGCCGTCGAACGCCGCCGGCAAGACCAAGTCCGCCATTGTGGCGCGCCTGCTCAGCCGCGAGAAGGGGGCGACCATCGCTGAGCTGACCAAGGCCACTGGCTGGCAGCCGCACAGCTGCCGAGCGTTCCTGACCGGGCTCCGTAAGAAGGGCCACGCGATCACGCGCGAGGACCGCGACGGCGTCACTGCCTACCGCATGAGCGCGGCACCCGATTCAGCTGCCGCCTCCGCCGCCAGCGAGCCGAGCGCCTGATGTCGTTGGTCGCCAAACTGGCAAGTCTCGAGACCATGTCGCCCGCGCAGTTGCGGGCGGCATGGCGAGACGAATGGCGTAAGCCCGCTCCACCGATCGGACCTGACCTCCTCCGCCGCGGCATCGCCTGGCGCATGCAGGTCCGGGTCAATGGCGGTCTTCCGACGGCCGTCGGCAAGGCCATCGACCGTGCCCTCACGCAGCTGCAACGCACGGGAGAATTGGGGTCGTCGCGCGGCATCTCGCTGAAGCCGGGCACCCGCCTCGTCCGTGAATGGCGCGGCGTCACCTATCATGTGCTGGTGCTCGATGATGGCTTCGAACATGAGGGCCGGCGCTATTCGAGCCTGAGCCACATCGTCCGCGCGATTACCGGCACGAACTGGTCGGGCCCGCTTTTCTTCGGCCTTCGCAAGCGCAAGCCGGCTTGGCGTCATGGCTGAGCGGAAGCGCTGCGCGATCTATACGCGCAAATCGACCGACGAGGGATTGGAGCAGAGTTTCAACAGCCTCGATGCTCAGCGCGAAGCCTGTGCGGCCTATGTTATGAGCCAGGCTCACGAGGGATGGGAGCTCAGCTCCGAGCACTACGACGATGGCGGTTGGTCGGGCGGCAATATGGAACGCCCGGCTCTAAAGCAGCTGCTGGCCGATATCACCGCCGGCAAGGTCGATGTTATCGTCGTCTACAAGGTCGATCGGCTCACCCGCAGCCTCGCCGACTTCGCTCGCATCGTGGAAGAACTGGACAGGGCAGGGGCCTCGTTCGTCAGCGTGACGCAGGCATTCAACACGACCACCAGCATGGGTAGGCTGACCCTGAACGTCCTTCTGTCGTTCGCCCAGTTCGAACGCGAGGTCACCAGCGAGCGGATCCGTGACAAGGTCGCGGCATCGAAGCGCAAGGGGATGTGGATGGGTGGGCCAGTACCGATCGGCTATCGGCTCGAAAACCGGCGGCTGGTCATCGAGCCGGCCGAGGCGGAAATCGTAAGACTTGTTTTCAAACGTTATCTGGCACTGCGATCCATCGGCGCACTGGTCGAAGACCTCTCCGGACGCGGCGTCCGAACGAAGATGCGGACCTACAAGGATGGCCGCCAGGTTGGCGGCATTCATTTCACCAAAGGCATGCTCGGGCACTTCCTCAAGAACCCGATCTATCTTGGCAAGGTCCCGCATCGCGGCGAGCTTCACGACGGGCAGCACGACGCCATCATCGACGTCAAGCTGTGGGATGCGGTGCATGCGCTGTCGAAGGCCAACGGCAGTGACCGCAGGCTCGGCCGCAAGCTGAAGGCTCCAAGCTTGCTGACCGGGCTGCTCAGGGACCCGGATGGCCGCCCGATGACTCCCGTTCATACGACCCGGCAGGACAGGAGATATCGATACTATGTGAGCCGGCTGGCGATCGGCGAGGACCCCAATTCCGCGTGGCGGCTGCCAGCGGGTGATCTCGATCGCCTTGTCGTCGGGCTGATCCGAGACTGGCTGCTGAGTGGCGATGCGGGCGAAGGCACAGAGTGCGCCCAAGAGATTGCTGACCGTGTGGCCGATCGCCGCGCCCTCGCGATCAAGCTGCCGGTGCTGTCGACGCCGGAGCAACGCGAGGTACTCCTCTCGCTGCATCCTCAGGTCGCGGTCCACGCAGACTCGATCTCCATCAAACTGGGCGACGATGTTGAACTCCGCTGCGCGACCAAGCTCATACGAAAGGGGATGGATCTGCGACTGGCGCTTCCGCCGGATGGGGGTACCGCCGCGCGGGAGCCCGCCCCGGTTCTGCTCAGGCTGGTCGCTCATGCGAAAGCGGCGAAGACCCTGCTGGTTGATGGCAAGCCAGCCCCCTCGGTCGCGCACTACGGCAAGCGTCATCTCTGGCAGCTGCTCCGCATCAACTGGCTGGCACCGGATATCCTGACGGCGATTGTTAATGGTACGCAGCCTGCTGACCTTACCGGCAGGCGCCTCCTGAGAGCGACCGACATCCCGCTCGACTGGGGTGCTCAGCGCCGGCTGTTCGGGTTCAACTGAACCCGCAACACCATCTGCATCCGGTATCCGGAAATCAGGGGGTCTGAGACAAGGGCGCGAGTTCGCCATGATAGGCGGTGCCAAATTGGTCTCTGGATACCGGCAGCCAACCTGCTACGCCAGAAAGACACCAGATTTCAGCGGCTTGCGCTTGCATGTCCGACCGCGGCGGGCGCATGCTTCGCTTTCAAGGAGAGGGTGGTGCCGCTTAACGGACTCGAACCGTTGACCCCATCATTACGAATGATGTGCTCTACCAGCTGAGCTAAAGCGGCCTGGCGAGGGAAGCGCGGCCATTATCAGCGGCGACGGTTAATGACAAGCAACGCGCTCCCGCCGAGGATTAACCTTATTTCAACCACGTCCGGTGCACTTGTCGGTCCAGAACGGCCGAGCCGAGGACGGCGATATATGGATAGTTTCCGGGGATTTGAAGACGAGGCGGCGCTGCCGGCGCCCGACGAGGAGCCGCAGATCGAGCGGCCCCCGGAGATCGGCGTCGACGAACGGCGGATGCATGTTCGCGCCTATAATTACTGGGTGTCGCTGCTCCACGGCCGTCCCTACCCCTCGATCCAGGACGTCGATCCGGCGAATATCGAGGATTTCGGGCCGAACAGCGTGCTGCTCGATTTCTCCACCGATGCCTCCGATCCGTGCGTCGCCTTCCTCGGCCGGGCGCTGCGCGCCGAATGCGGTCTCGACCAGGCGATCGTCCGGATCAGCGAAGTGCCGACGCGCTCCTTGCTGTCGCGGCTCACCGATCATTATCTCCAGATCATCGCCAATTGCGCGCCGATCGGCTTCGAGGCCGAGTTCGTCGGGCAGCGCGGCGACAACACGCTCTATCGCGGCATTTTGATGCCGCTGTCCTCCAACGGCGAGACGATCGACTATATTTACGGGGTCATCAACTGGAAGGAGATGGCCGACCAGTCGACGGCGCGCGCGCTGGTCGACGAGGTCGATCGAGCGATCACCGCCGCCCCGTCGGGCGCCGAGTGCACGGTCTGGGCCGACGGCCCCAATTGCGACCTCAACGATCTCGCGCCGGCCAATGACGACGGCGAAGACGCGACCCTGAGCTTCTGGGGCGACGAAGAACCGCTGCCGGCGCTCGACGAGGATGCCGGCCTTGCCGACCAGCTCTTTGTCGCCCGCAGCAGCGCCGAGCAGGCCGCCGCTGCCGACGGCCGCAGTCGCAATGCGCTCTATCGCGCGCTCGGCCAGGCTTATGATTTCGCGCTCGCCGCCGAAACCGACGCCGAAACCTATGCCGAGCTGCTCGCCGACGCCGGGATCAAGGTCCAGGCGCGCGCGCCGATGACCCCGATCGTGAAGCTGGTTTTCGGCGCGACCTACGACAAGACCCGGCTGACCGAATTCGCGGCGGCGCTCGCCTGGGCTCGCCGCGAGGACCTGCCCAGAGGCGGCCTCGTCGAGCAGCTCGAAGGCCTTGCGGGCGGACTCAAGGCGATCGTCCAGGCCGAGCGCCGGGCGCGTCGCCCGGCGGCGGCGCCCGACCGCTGGCAGGAGATTCGCGAGCAGCTGCGCACCGCGCCGGCGCTCGCCCAAGTCGACGTCGAGGTCGCGGGAGACGGCGATTTCGTGCTGCTGCTCGCGCGGCGCGAAGCCGGACATCTCGCCATCGTCGCGCCGGTCGCCGACGACAAGCTGATCGACCAGGCGATCCGCAAGAGCGCCTGACCGCGCGGTCAGGCCCGGTACAGCAAGAGTGGCGCAGGGCGCGGCCTCCCCTGGAGGAGTCCAGCCATGCGTCTTCTTCTTCCCGTCCTGCTCGCCCTTGCAGCGCCGGCCGCGGCGCAGACCGACTGGTCCCATGCCCGTGCGGTCGAGGTGCGGCTGTCCAATTTCGATTTCACCCCGGCCGAGATCCACCTGCCGGCCGACCAGCCGGTGGTGCTGCGGCTGACCAACACCGCCAATGGCGGCCACAATTTCGCTGCGCCGGAATTCTTCGCAGCGGCGAGCGTGGCCGGCGGCGGCGCCAGGATCGAACGTGGCCGGATCGAAGTCCCGGAGGGCCGGAGCGTCGAGGTCAGGTTGGTGCCCGCGCGCGGCCGCTATCCGCTGCGCTGCACCCACACCCTCCACACCACCTTCGGCATGCGCGGCGAGATTGTCGTAGAGTAAGGGGGTGGCCAGCCTTGCCCGGCCGGACCGGGCGGGGCTATAGGCCCGCGCAACAGCGGGCGGCCGCCGGCCGACCCCGGGAGCGGATGCCATGGGTGCGCAGAGCAGGGCGAAGGAGGAAACCGCTCGCCACCGCCTGCTCGACAATCTCGCCGATCTGCTTTGCGAGGGCGCCCTGCCCGGCGAGATCAAGGGATTCGACGAGGAGGAGCGCCGCGCCGCGGCGGCATTCCTCGCCGACTGCGCCGCGCGCCGCCCGTCCGGCACCGCGGCGGTTCGGCTGGAATCGGCCGGCACCAAGCTCGGCCACCGCCGGATGCGGATCGGCATCGCCAATGACGACATGCCGTTCCTGGTCGATTCGGTCGCCGCCGCGATTACTTGGCGCGGGCTGATCATCCACCGGCTGCTGCACCCGGTGCTCTGCGTGGGCCGCGATGCCAAGGGCTGCCTGACCGCGGTCGAGCCGCTGTGCGACGACCAGAAACGCCGCGAATCCCTGATGTATATCGAGGTCGACCGCGTCGACGCCCGCACCCGGTCGGCTCTCCTCGGCGAGATCCACCGCGTACTCGCCGACGTCCGCGCCGCGGTCTGCGACTGGCGGACGATGCAGGCCAGGATGCGCACCGACGCCGCCCGGATCGAGGACGACGAGGGCCGGGCGCTGCTCAACTGGTTCGCCGACGGCGCAATGACCCTGCTCGGCTTCGAGATCGAGCGGCCCGGGGCGGAGCCGAGCGAGCGGCTCGGCCTGTTCCGCCTCCCCGGCGACCCGACCGACGAGGGCGGCTGCGAGGGCGCCATCCGCTATTTCGAAGCGGGCGGCGACGTCCCGCTGATGACCAAGGCCGACCGCAAGTCGACCGTCCACCGCCGCGTCCCGCTCGACCTGGTCGTGGTCCCGGTACACGAGAAGGGCCGGGTCATCGGGGTCGGCGTCCATGTCGGCCTGTGGACCAGCCAGGCGCTGTCGGCCCCAGTCGAGGAGGTGCCGCTGCTGCGCCGTCGCCTGGCCAAGCTCGAGCAGAGCTTCGGCTTCGAGCCGTCCGGCCATAGCGGCAAGGCGCTGCGCCACGCGATGACTTCGTTGCCGCACGACCTGCTGATCAACCTGGGCGACGAAGCGGTGCGCGACCTGGTGGTGATCGCGATGTCGCTCGCCGATCGGCCGCGCCCGACGGTGGCGCTGGTCCGCTCGATCCTCAAAGGCCATTTGTTCGCCTTCGTCTGGCTGCCGCGCGACGAGCTCACCACCCGGCGGCGGATGGCGATCAGCGACATGATCGCCGCCGCGGCGGGCGGCAAGCAGACCAACTGGTCGGTCGAGCTCGGCGACGGCGATCTTGCGCTCGTCCGCTATACCTTCACCATCGATGCGAAGCGGGTCACGCCCGACGTCGACGCGCTCAACCAGCAGCTCGACGAAATGGTCCGGGGCTGGGAGCCGGCGGTCGAGGCGCGGCTGACCGAGCTGGCCGGCGTCAACCGCGCCACCCGCCTGACCCTGACTTATGCGCCCGCTTTCCCCGGCGCCTATCGCGCGCGCTACCCCGCCGAGGACGCCGCCGAGGACATTCTCCGGCTCGACTCGCTCGACGACGAGCGCCGGCGCTCGGTGCGGCTCTACCGGCTGCCGATCGATCCCGAGAGCCAGCTCCGCCTCAAGATTTACCGGCTGGGCGGCCTGGTGCCGCTGTCCGACGTCGTCCCGGTGCTCGAATTTTTCGGCTTTCGGGTGCTCAAGGAGACGCCGACGCGGCTCGAAGGCGTCGCCGGCAATATCCACGAATTCGCGGTGACGATGGCCGACGGCTCGGCCGCCGACCCGGTGATGGCACGCGCCGAGGTGATCGAGGCGGCGGTCGCCGCGGTGCTCGAGGCGCGGTCGGAAAACGACCCCTTCAACCAGCTGATCGTCTCCGTCGGGCTCGAACCGCGCGACGTCGTGCTGCTGCGCGCCTGGTTCCGCTATCTGCGCCAGACCGGCCTGGCCTACGGCCTCGCCACCGTGGTCGAGGCGCTGCGCCGCGCACCGAACGTCGCGCGCGGCCTGATCGCCCTCTTCGACGCGATGCACGATCCCGCGCTCGAAGGGCGCGACCAGGCGGTCCGCGACGCCGAGCGAGGCATCGACCGCGGGCTAGAGGCGGTCGCGGCGATCGACGAGGACCGCATCCTGCGCCACATCCGCGGCGTCGTCGCCGCGACTCTGCGAACCAATGCCTTCGCCCCGGCTGGCGCCGAGGCGCTCGCCTTCAAGCTCGATTCGGCGCAGGTTCCGGGGTTGCCGGCGCCGCTCCCCTGGCGCGAGATCTGGGTCTACAGCCCGCGGCTCGAAGGCATCCATCTGCGCGGCGGACCGATCGCCCGCGGCGGGCTGCGATGGTCCGACCGGCGTGACGATTTCCGCACCGAGATTCTCGGGCTGATGAAGGCCCAGCTGGTCAAGAATGCGGTGATCGTTCCGACCGGTGCCAAAGGCGGCTTCTACCCCAAGCAATTGCCGGCGGCCTCCGATCGCGACGCCTGGATCGCCGAGGGCACCGAAAGCTACCGGATCTTCATCCGCGCCCTGCTGTCGGTCACCGACAATATCGTCGAAGGCGCGGTGGTCCATCCGCCCCGGATCCATGTCCGCGACGGCGAGGATCCCTATTTCGTGGTCGCCGCCGACAAGGGAACGGCGACCTTTTCCGACGTCGCCAACGCGATCGCCATCGAGCAGAAGTTCTGGCTCGGCGACGCCTTCGCCAGCGGCGGCAGCTACGGCTACGATCACAAGGCGATGGGGATCACCGCCAAAGGGGCGTGGATCTCGGTCCAGCGCCATTTCCGCGAGCTCGGCATCGACGTCCAGACCGAATCGATCCGGGTCGCGGGGGTCGGCGACATGTCGGGCGACGTGTTCGGCAACGGCATGCTGCTGTCGCAGGCGATCAAGCTGGTCGCGGCGTTCGACCATCGCCACATCTTTCTCGATCCCGACCCCGATCCGGCGAAGAGCTGGACCGAGCGCAAGCGGATGTTCGCGCTGCCGCGATCGACCTGGGCCGATTATGATCAGACGCTGATCTCGAACGGCGGCGGCGTCTTCCCGCGCAGCCAGAAGTCGATCCCGCTGTCGCCCGAGATCCGGACCCTGCTCGAGATCGAGGATGAAGAGGCCGAGCCTGCCGCGCTGATCGGCGCGATCCTGCGGGCGCCGGTCGACCTGTTTTGGTTTGGCGGCATAGGCACCTACATAAAGGCGCGCGGCGAGAGCCATGTCGAGGTCGGCGACCCCGGCAACGACGCGATCCGGGTCAACGCCGCCGAGCTCCGGGCAAAGGCGATCGGCGAAGGCGCCAATCTCGCCATCACCCAGGCCGGCCGGATCGAGTTCAGCCAGACGGGCGGGCGGATCAACACCGACTTCATCGACAATTCGGCCGGGGTCGATTGCTCGGACAACGAGGTCAACATCAAGATTCCGTTGAATCGCGAGATGGCCGCAGGGCGGCTCGAATTCGAGGAGCGCAACCTGCTGCTCGCCGAGATGACCGACGAGGTCGCGGCGATCGTGCTCGAGGACAACAAGCTGCAGACGCTGGCGCTGTCGATCGCCGAGCGCGGCGGCGCGGCGGCGCTGCCCCAGCTCGTCCGGGCGATCGAGATCCTCGAGGAGAGCGGGCGGCTGAACCGCGCCGTCGAAGGACTCGACAGCAACGAGGAGCTGCTGCGCCGCGCCCAGCAGAACCGGGGACTGACCCGGCCCGAGCTCGCGGTCCTGCTGTCGACCTCGAAGATGCGGCTCCAGGCCGCGATCGAGGCGGCCAAGTTCACCGACGATCCGACGCTCCAGCCCGAATTGCTGGCCGCCTTTCCGCCGCAGATGCAGCAGCGCCATCGCGCGGCGATCCTCGACCATCGGCTGTGCAAGGAAATCATCGCCACCAAGGTCGCCAACCGCTTCGTCAACCGGCTCGGGATCGTCGCGCCCTTCGCGCTGACCGAGGAGCAGGGCGCGGCCTTCGGCCAGGCGGCGGCCGCATTCATCGCCGCCGAGCGCCTGTTCGACATGACCCCGCTCTGGGACGATCTCGACAATAAAGATATGCCCGAGCAGGTCCGGCTCGCGCTGTTCGAGCGCGCGGCGGCCGGGCTCCAGCTGCATATCGCCGACCTGCTCCGCTGCACCTCGCCCGAGATGAAACCCGGCGAGATCGTCGCGATGCTGCGCCCCGGCCTCGACAAGCTCAATGCGGTGGTCGAGGATCTGCTGCGTCCCGAGCCGCGCGCCGAGGCCGGCGGGCTGCGTGCCGAGCTTGGTGCAATGAGCGCGCCGCCGGAGATCGCCGACCGGATCGTCCGCTTGTTCGAGCTCAACGGCGCGGTCGGCCTCGCTGCGCTCGGCCGCAAGCTCGGCGTCGACGAGATCGTGCTGACCCAGGCCTATACCCAATTGGGCGAGGCGCTCGGGCTCGACTGGGCGCAGAATGCGGCGAACCATTTCGCCGCGCGCGACCAATGGGAACGGCTGCTGACCGCCGGCCTGGCGCGCGATTTCGAGCAATTGCGGCTCGAATTCCTCGAGCGGCGCAACAGCGGCGACCCCAATGCCGCGGTGCTCAAATGGGTCGCCGAACAGGGACCGCGGATCGAGCAGTTCCGCCGCACCGTCGAGCGCGCCCGCACCGCCTCGGTCACCACCGCGCCGATGCTCGCCCAGATCGCCACCCAGGCGCGGGCGCTGTTGGCGCGTTAGGTTCCGGTCCGCACCGAAACCTACCCAAAATCCCGAATCGCTTCGACCACCTTGCGGCAGGCTCTGGTGCTGACCGCGAAGCCCATATGGGTGCAGTCGAGCTCGAGCTGGCGGTCGCTTTCGAGCGGCGCGCCGCGGGCCGAGGCGGGAGCGATGACGCCGTCGCCGCGCGACCAGATGGCGAGCGTCGGCACCGGCGGCTTGGCCGCGAGATCGGCTTCGATCGGCGGCGCGTCGACCTTGTGACCGGCGACCAGCTCGTAGAGCCGCCAGGCATTGTTGGCGCGCGGATCGCCGGAAAAAGGCGAGCCCAGGGTCACCACCTTGTCGACCAGGTCCGGCCGGTGCTTGGCCATCTCGCGGGCATAGACGCCGCCGAGGCTCCAGCCGACCAGGACGACTGGCCGGCCGCGGCCGAAGCTCTCGAGCCGGTCGAGCAGGCGATCGAGCGTGTCCCCGCGGACGCCGTTGTTGAGGCCGAGCCCCCAGCCGATGACGCGATAGCCGGCAGCGGCCAGCGCGCGCTGCAGCGGCAATGTCGTGCGGTCGCTGGCGACGAAGCCGGGGAGGACCATCGCCGGCGGGCCGTCCTCCGGGCCGCGCTCGCCAAGAGGGCCGAGGGCACGGTAGAAGCGCGCGCCGAGCGAGAAGCCCTCGCGCGCCAGCTTCCACAGCGGCGGCGCCGCCGCGTCGGACCGCCTAGAGATAGTCGCCATCCATCAGCGCGTGCAGCGCCGCCGGCAGCCGCACCCGGCCGTCGGCGGTCTGGTGGTTTTCGAGCAACGGCACGAGGATGCGCGGGGACGCGAGCGCGGTGTTGTTGAGGGTGTGAACGAAGCGCACCTTGCGCTCGGCATCGCGCCAGCGCAGGTTCGCCCGCCGCGCCTGCCAGTCGTGCAGCGTCGAGCAGCTGTGGGTCTCGCGATATTTGCCCAGCGACGGCACCCAGCTCTCGATGTCGTTCATCCGATATTTGCCGGTGCCCATGTCGCCGGTCGAGGTCTCGACCACCTGATAGGGAATTTCGAGCGCCTGGAGCATCGCCTCGGCATTGGCGAGCAGCCGGGCGTGCCAGGCCGCGCTCTCCGCCTCGTCGTCGCGGCAGATCACATATTGTTCGAGCTTGTAGAATTGGTGGACGCGCAGCAGGCCGCGGACGTCGCGTCCGGCGCTGCCCGCCTCGCGGCGAAAGCAGGGCGAATAGCCGGCATAGAGGATCGGCAGCTGACCGGCCTCGAGGATCTCGCCAGTATGGAGGCTGGTCAGCGCGATCTCGCCGGTGCCGGCCAGATAGAGGTCGTCGGCGGGGATGTGATAGGCCTCTTCCTCGTGGCCGGGGAAATGGCCGGTGGCGACGAACGCCTGCGGCCGCGCCAGCGCCGGCACGGTCATCGCGGTGAAGCCGTCCGCGGCGAGCCGCTTCTGCGCCCAGAGCATCAGAGCCTGTTCGAGCAAGGCGAGCCGTCCCTTGAGGCAATAGGTGCGCGAGCCGGCGACCGGGGTGATCCGCGCCAGATCGGCCCAATCGTTCTTCTCGATCAGCGCGACATGGTCGAGCGGCTCGAAATCGAAGCGCGGGACGGTTCCCTCCTGGCGGAGGACAACGTTTGCGCTCTCGTCCGGCCCGACCGGCGCCCCCTCCCAGGGAATATTGGGCACCCGCAGCAGCAAGGCGTCGAGCGCCTCCTGCTTGCCGGCAAGCGCCGTCTCCGCCTCGGCGATCTCGCCGCCGATCGCCTTGGCGCGGGCGCCGAGCGCGGGGCGCTCCTCGGGCGCGGCGCTCTTGAAGCCATCGGAAATCTCGTTGCGCCGGCGGCGCAGCTCGTCGACCCGGGTCTTGAGCGCGCGCACCTCATTGTCGAGCGCGAGCAAGGCGTCGAGATCGAGCGCGACCCCCTTGTCGGCGATCGCACGGCGCACCGCGTCCGGATTTTCGCGGATGAAGGCCGGGTTCAGCATCGCCGCCGCCTAGCGGGCAATGACGCCGATGCCAATGCGAAGGTGGCGGAGACGGAGGGATTCGAACCCTCGGTAGGAGTAATCCCCCTACGGCGGTTTAGCAAACCGCTGGTTTCAGCCACTCACCCACGTCTCCGGGAAGGCTCGACGTGCTATAGTGAGGCGATTCCAAAGGTTCAACCGCCGGTTCCGGCTCGCTTGGGCGCGGGATCGACTCGACTCACCGCCGATTCATGGACGGGAAAGCTTCGAGGGCGCTAATTTGTGCGCAGGAGCGTGTGGGGGTTTTGTGATGTTGAAAATGTTGCTGAATCTGGCGGCCGCGGGCGCGATGTTCGCTGCTGCGCCGGCTCTGGCCCAGGTCGAGACGGTCGATCCCAACCAGGCTTATTCCAGCGCCAATCCGCCGCCCGAGGCAATGCCCGAGCCGAGCCCCGAGCAGCAGGCGCCCTCGTCGGAATGGTCGCCGCTCGACAGCGGCACCGTGACCGAGCCGACCACGGCCGAACCTTCGCCAGGCTTTGACAATACGACCACAACGCAGACGATCCCCGCGACGCAGGGCGCGACGGTGCCGCGCGAGGACGTGTTCACCGCCGCCGAAGGCGTGTTCGGCCGCGGGGCGCGCGGGCTGGCCAACATAATCGAGGACATATTGCGCGACCAGGGCGAGCCGACCGCTTACATCGCCGGCCAGGAAGCCGGCGGCGCGTTCGTGGTCGGCGTCCGCTACGGCTCGGGGACGATGCACCATCAGATCGAAGGCGACCGCCTGGTCTATTGGACCGGCCCGTCGGTCGGCTTCGACGTCGGCGCCGACGCCAACAAGGTGTTCGTCCTGGTCTACAACCTCCACGACAGCCAGGACCTGTTCCGGCGTTATCCGCAAGCCGAGGGTCACGCTTATTTCGTCGGCGGGTTCAACGCCCAATATATGCGCCGCGGCGACGTCGTGCTAATCCCGGTGCGGCTCGGCGTGGGCCTCCGGCTCGGGGTCAATGCCGGCTATATGCGCTTCTCGGAGCGCAATCGCTGGCTGCCTTTCTAGGGTTAGATCCGATCAGGTTGGACAGCTTGTTCCCCGGCGAAGGCCGGGGTCCAGGAGGCGTCACTCGCAAGTCTGGACCCCGGCCTTCGCCGGGGAACGATTCGGACTGAACGAACTCGACTCTAGGCCAGCCGCCAGGGCAAGGTTTCGCCAGACAGGAAGGGCACGATGCGCGTTCCCGCCGCCGGGAGCGATTCCGGGACGCTGACCGACTCGCGCACCAGCGTGATGCGTTCTTCATTGAGCGGCAGGCCGTAGAAATTCGGCCCATTTTCCGAAGCGAAGGCTTCGAGGCGGTCGAGCGCGCCCTCCTCCTCGAACACCATCGCATAGGTTTCGAGGGCGAACGGCGCGTTGAAGATTCCGGCGCAGCCGCACGCCGCCTCCTTGCGCTCGACCGCATGCGGCGCGCTGTCGGTGCCGAGGAAGAATTTGGCCGAGCCCGAGGTCGCGGCGCGCCGGACCGCCAGCCGGTGCCGCTCCCGCTTTGCCACCGGCAGGCAATAGAGATGCGGGCGCAGGCCGCCGGCGAACATCGCATTGCGGTTGATGACGAGATGCTGCGGGGTGACGGTCGCGGCGACGTTCGGACCCGCGCCGGTGACGAAGTCCACCGCTTCGGAGGTGGTGATATGCTCGAACACGATCTTGAGCGCCGGAAAATCGCGCGTCAGCCCGTCAAGGACGCGATCGATGAACACCGCCTCGCGATCGAAGACATCGACGTCGGGATCGGTGACCTCGCCATGGACGAGCAGCGGCATGCCGATCCGCTGCATCGCCTCGAGCGCCGGATGGAGGGTGGCGATATCGGTGACGCCGTGCGCGGCGTTGGTCGTGGCATGGGCCGGATAGAGCTTGGCGGCGGCGAATATGCCCGCTTCGTAGCCGCGCGCGATCTCCGCGGCGTCGGCATGGTCGGTCAGATAGCAGGTCATCAAGGGGACGAAGCCGGACCCTTCGGGCAGCGCCGCGAGGATCCGCCGCCGATAGGCCGCGGCCGCCTCGACCCCGATCACCGGCGGATCGAGGTTGGGCATGACGATCGCACGCGCGAACTGCCCGGCGGTGTAGCCGGCGACCGCCGCGAGCATGTCGCCGTCGCGCAGATGGACGTGCCAATCGTCGGGGCGGCGGATCACGAGATAAGCGGGTTCGGTCACGGGCTGGCTCTGACCGATCGTCCCGGCCCTTGCAAGCGGACGGCGCAACGCCGATGTCGCTGGCATGGCCGGCACCACCCTCCTCGATCGCGCCCTACTCCGGCTTGCCGGGGAGGATGTGCGCGGGTTTCTCCAGGGGCTGGTCACCAACGACATGGCGCTGCTCGCCGCCGAACGGCCGCTCTGGGCGGGGCTGCTCAGCGCGCAGGGCAAGGCGCTGTTCGATTTCATCCTCTGGGCCGAGGGCGACGAGGTGCTGGTCGATTGCGAGGCGGCGCAGGCCGAGGCGCTGGTCCGGCGATTGTCGCTCTACCGGCTGCGGCGCCCGATCCGGATCGAGCGCGAAGAAGCGCTGGCGGCGCATTGGGCGGCGGACGGGTCGGCAGGCATCGCCGACCCGCGGCTGGACGCGCTCGGCCGGCGCTGGCTGGCGCCGCCGGGCGAGGCGACGCAAGGCTGGCTGGCGCATCGCCTCGGGCTCGGCGTCGCCGAAGGCGCGGCCGAGCTCGGCCAGGACAAGATACTCTGGCTCGAATGCAATGCGGCGGAGCTCAACGGCGTCAGCTTCGCCAAAGGCTGCTATGTCGGCCAGGAGAATACCGCGCGGATGAACTACCGCAACAAGGTCAACCGCCGGCTCGTGGTGGTCCCGACCGACAAAGCGGGAGAGCGGACCCGAATCCTCTATCCCGCGCTCGGACTCGCGGTCGAGCATCGCCGCATCGACGACTTCGGCGACGTCCTCATTCCCCCTTGGCTCGAAGCCGCGCTCTCGAGCCAGCTCCGAGCCGGTCCGATCGACAGCCGCGGTTAAGGTGGCGTAGCGCAAGAGGTCGTTGCGCAGCCGAATGATATAAAGTATCACGGCGCCACTCACCCGGGGGCTGGGAGAGGAAAATGAACTCCATCCGCCAAAACTGGCTGGGCATGCTGGCTGTGCTGCTTTCCTGCCTGATGGGCCTCGGCGCGATCGCCATGGCCCAGCGGTCCAGCGGGCCGGTCCGCACCGACCCGCCGGCGCGGAGCGGGCCCGGGCTGGCCTCGTTCCAGAGCGACGGCGAGCTACGCGCCTTCCTGCGCCGGATCCAGCGCCCGCGGCGGCGCGGCACGGTCGGCAGTTTCGATTCCCTGGCGGCCCCACCCGCACCGGCGGCCGAGGCCCAGGCGGCCGGTGCCGAGCCGGGAATCACCAACACCCAGGAAGCCGGAGTCGACGAGGGCGGCATCGTCAAGCGGCGCGGCGACCTGCTCGTCATCCTCCGCCGCGGCCGGCTGTTCACCGTCTCGACCGCCGGCGGCGGAATGCGCGCGATCGACGCGATCGACGCCTTCCCACCCGGGGTCCAAGCCGGCAACGACTGGTATGACGAGATGCTGCTCGCCGGCGACCGGGTGGTCGTGATCGGTTACAGCTACCGGCGCGGCGGCACCGAGATCAACCGCTTCCGGCTCGGCGCCGACGGCCGGCTGCGCTTCGAGGACGCCTATCATCTGCGCTCGAACGATTATTATTCGTCGCGCAATTATGCCTCGCGGCTGATCGGCAACCGGCTGATCTACTACACCCCGCTCTACCTCAATGTCTCGGGCGACCCGCTCGACGCGCTGCCCGGGCTGCGGCGCTGGGACGGCAAGGCCGACGGCGGGTTCCGGCGGATCGCGGGCCCGCGCCAGATCTTCATCCCGCCGCAGCTGCGCGACGGCGATGTCGACAAGATCCAGGCGCTGCACAGCGTGATGGACTGCGACCTGACCGCGCCGACGCTCGATTGCTCGGCGATCGGCGTGCTCGGCCCCGCGTCGCGCACCTTCTACGTCTCCGGCAATGCCGTCTATCTGTGGATTTCCGACTGGACCGGAGGTGAAAGCCGTGGGCCGGGCTCGCATATCTACCGGCTGCCGTTCGGCCCCGAGCGGCCGTCGGCGATCGCCGCGCGCGGCGCCCCGGTCGATCAATTCTCGTTCCGCGAGGATCCGGCCGACCGCACGCTCGACGTGCTGGTGCGCGCCGAGGGCCGCGGCGATGCGATGTGGCGGCCGGAGGTGACCCAGGGATCGGTTGCGCTGCTGCGGGTGCCGTTCGCCGAATTCGGCGACGGCTCGCGCGAGGTGCCGCTGAACCGCTACCGGCCACTGCCCAGCCCGCAGGGCCAGAACTGGTCGTTCCACAACCGCTTCGTCGGCGATTATGTGCTCTATGGCGCGGGCGCCTTCGGCGAGGGTCCGGGCAAGAGCGTCGCGCGGCTGGTCGCGGCGCCGGTGCGCGGCGGCCCGGTGGCCGAGCTCAGCTTGTCGCACGCGGTCGACCGGATCGAAGTGCTCGGCCGCGACGGCCTCGTCGTCGGCAGCGACGGCCGTGGCGCGCTCGGGTTCACCGCGATCGAATTGGGCGCGCGGCCGCGCGTCGGCAATCTCTTCACCCAGCCGGCGGCGGCGGAAGGCGAGACGCGCAGCCATGCCTATTTCTTCCGCCCGGACCCCAATTCGCCCGATGGCGCCTCGGGGATCCTCGGCCTGCCGATCGCGCGCCAGGTCGAACCGGCCTATCGCCGCTTCTTCGGCAGCGCCGCGGCGATGCTGTTCCTGCGCCGCGACGACCGCCGCTTCGCGCCGGCCGGTGAGCTCGGCGCCCAGGTCCAGGGCGTCACCGACGACGGCTGCGTCGCCTCCTGCGTCGATTGGTACGGCAATGCCCGCCCGATCTTCCTCGGCCGCCGGACCTTCGCCCTGCTCGGCTACGAACTGGTCGAGGGCACGCTCGAACGCGGCCGGATCCGCGAGATCGGACGGCTCAACTTCGCGCCGCCGCCGCGGCTCGCGAACCGGAGAAGCTGAAGCGGATATGATTGCGCCGGCGCGCGCACGGGCATAGCCTGATGCCGAGAGGCGGAGGGCAAGGATGGAACGCACCGGCGGGAGTCCGCTGATCGGCGAGCTCGAGGCGCCGCTGGCGCTGCGGCGCTTCGGCAGCGGCTGGTATTCGGGCTTCTTCGGCATCGTCCTCGCGATCGCCGGCCTCGGCCTGGTGCTCGTGCTGCGCTATCCGGCGTGGCTCGGCAGCCCCGAGCTGGCGGCGGTGCGCGACTCCTCGGCTTTCCGGCCGATCGTCCATGTCGTCATCCTCGGCGCCTATGCGCTGTCGATCATCAGCCTGATGCTCCGCCGCCGGAAATCGCTCGGCTTCACCGGGCTGGCGATCGCCATGGCGGCGGCGCTGCTCGGCGGCTCGAACGCGACCGCGCGCGACGTGCAGGATTGGGGGATCTTCTTCGGGCTCGACTTCTTCGTGCTCAACATGGTGCTGATCGGGCTGCTGTTCGCGCCGCTCGAGCGCCTGATCCCGCATCGCCGCGAGCAGCGGCTGTTCCGGATCGAGTGGCGCGAAGACCTGTTCTATTTCCTGGTCAGCTCGATGCTGGTCCAGGCGATCACCTTCCTGACCTTCGCGCCCCCCACCTTCATCCTCGATCAGACCAGCGGCCTGGCCAGCGTGCGCGCCGCGGTCGCGAGCCAGCCGCTCGCGCTCCAGGTGGTCGAGATCCTGATCCTCACCGATCTCGCCCAATATTGGTTCCACCGGCTGTTCCACCGCATCCCGTTCCTGTGGGGCTTCCACGCGGTCCATCACAGCACCAAGGCGATGGACTGGCTGGCGGGCTCACGGATGCATTTCGTCGAGATCTTCCTGCTGCGCGGCGTGACCGCGGTGCCGATGCTGACCTTCGGCTTCTCGCCGGTGGCGCTGCAAATCTATGTCGGGATCGTCTATATCTATTCGTCGCTGCTCCACGCCAATGTGAAAGGCGATTTCGACCGGCTCGGCCATTTCGTCGCGACGCCGCGTTTCCATCACTGGCATCACGCGCTCGAGGCCGAGGGCGTCGACAAGAATTTCGCGATCCACCTGCCGCTGCTCGACCGATTGTTCGGCACGTTCCACATGCCGCCGGGACGCTGGCCGGAAAATTACGGCGTGCCCGAAGCGGTGCCGCCAGGATATCTCCGGCAGTTCCTCTATCCGTTCAGGCGGAAGGTCTAGCCGCAGCGGCGGCGGGCGCCGCGCCAGCCTCCTCCGCGCCGGTCACCCAGGGAATGGTCGGATCGTCCATGTCGATCACGGCGTTCAATTCGCGGACGTTGGGGTAGCCGTAGCCGACGAGGTGGACGAAGGTGGAAATGTTGAGCGCCAGGCGGCCGGACTTGAGGATCACCGGCGGGCGGTCGTTGATGAAATTGTTGTTGCAGTAGATCAGGATCGGGCGGTCCTCGCGGCCGATCACCTCGGCGAGGCGCTCCTCGCTGAATTCGGGCAATGGCAGGTTGACCGCGCCGGCGATATGGCCGGCCGCGAACTGGCGCTCCGAGCGGGCATCGAGGATCAGCACGTCGGGATCGGTCGCGGCGGCGAGGAAGCCGTGCCAGTCGAGCAGGCGGGTCAGGCGGTAGGATTCGACCTCGTTGGCCAGCCGCCGATAGTCCGAATAATTGATCTGCGGATTGAGCACGAGCGCCTCCGCTGCGGGTGCGGCGGACGGCAAGGCGGCGGGCGGGACGGGATGCGCGGCGGCGGCGAGCGGCGCGGCGGCACAGGCGAGGGCAAAAGCGAGACCGGAACGCAACATCGGACAATCTCCTCCTGGGGAAAGAGATCGTTACGGAGGCGGAAGTGTCGACGCGCTGAATGTGCTGTTGTCGAATATGCAGGATCAGAGGATTTCGGCGAAAGCGCGGACCGGAAAGGTGCCCATGCCGGCGACCTTGGGCGGAACCGCGGTGAAGGTGAAGCCGCTGTCCGGCAGCGCGCCGAGATTGGTCATATGTTCGCAGATCAGCACGCCGGCGCCCAGCAACAGGGTGTGGACCGGGCGCGAGCGGCCGCGCGTGTCGTCGATATTGTGGCTGTCGATCCCGACCAGTTTCGCGCCGCGCTCCTGGAGCAGCCGCGCCGCGGCCGCGGTGAGGAACGGATGATCGTGCTGATAAGCCTCGGTGCGCCAGTGCCGGTCCCAGCCGCTATGGACCAGCACCGCCTTGCCGGCGACGTCGAGGCCTTCGAACGCGTCGGCATCGATCGCCATCGCGGCGCTGCGTACCACCAGGCCGGGCAGCGCGGCGAGCTGCGCCAGATCCAGGCCGGCCAGATCGGGCCCGTCCGCGAAGCGATGGAACGGCGCGTCGAGATAGGTGCCGGTATTGGCGACCATGTCGATCCGGCCGATCTGGAAGGTCGAACCGTCGTCGTAAAAGGCGGCCGAGGCCTGGCGCTCCCAATAGTCGCAGATCTGCGGCCCGGGCAGACCCTTGTAGGTGGTCATGCCGTGCTCGATCAGGTGGCTGAGGTCGACGAGCTCCGCCTGGTTCTGATCCGCCATGAAGCAACCACTCCAATCATCAGCCAGATTACGTTCAAGGTCGCCGACGGGACGGCGCCGTGCCACCAGCCGTTGACCACGAACCCCGCCGCGCCGACCACGTTCATCGCCTGATAGACGATCGACTGGCCGGTCAGCCGGCCCATCGACAGCAGCAGATAGGCCAGCAGGATCAACGCCGCGCCGGACCAGCCGGCGATCTCTATCAGCAGTTCCAGCGCGGTCAGTGCGCCGCCCCGCGGGCCAGGGACCGCAGCACATAATGAAGAATGCCGCCGTGGCGGAAATATTCGAGCTCGTTGGCGGTATCGATCCGCACCCGGGCGGCGAAGCTGAAGCCGGTGCCGTCCGCGCGATCGACCTTGACCGCGATCTCCTTGCGCGGGCTCAGATCGGCGACGCCGAGGATGGTGAACCTCTCGCTGCCGTCGAACTCCGGCACCTCCTCGACGAACTGGAGCGGGATCACCCCCATGCCGACCAGGTTGGAGCGGTGGATACGCTCATAGGTCTCGGCGATCACCGCGCGGACGCCGAGCAGATTGGTGCCCTTGGCCGCCCAGTCGCGCGACGAGCCGGTGCCATATTCCTTGCCGGCGATGACGACGAGCGGCGTGCCCTCTTCCTTATACTTCATCGCCGCATCGTAGATCGGCATCGTCTCACCCGAAGGCACATGCCTGGTGATGCCGCCCTCGATCCCCGGCACCATCTTGTTCTTGATCCGGATGTTGGCGAAGGTGCCGCGCATCATCACCTCGTGATTGCCGCGGCGGGCGCCATAGGAATTGAAGTCGGGCCGGGCGACCTGATGCTCCATCAGATAGCTGCCGCCCGGGCTGTCGGCCTTGATCGCGCCGGCCGGACTGATGTGATCGGTGGTGATCGAATCGCCCAGAATCGCGAGCGGGCGCGCCGCGACGACATCGGAGACCGGCCGCGGCGTCATCGTCATGCCTTCGAAATAAGGCGGGTTCTGGATGTAGGTCGATCCGGCCGGCCAGCCATAAGTGTCGCCGCCGCTGACCGGGATCTTCTGCCAGCGCGCGTCGCCCTTATAGACGTCGGCATAGCGGCTGCGGAACATGTCGCCGTTGACGAAGCTGTCGATGAACGAACGCACCTCCTGATTCGAGGGCCAGATATCCTTGAGATAGATGTCGTCGCCGTTGGTCCCCTGCCCGATCGGGGTTTCGATCATGTCCTCGATCACGGTGCCCTTGAGCGCATAAGCGACCACCAGAGGCGGCGAGGCGAGATAATTGGCGCGGACGTCGGGCGAGACCCGGCCCTCGAAATTGCGGTTTCCGGAGAGCACCGAGGCGGCGACCAGGTCGTTCTTGTGGATCGCCTGCGAGATCGGCTCGGGCAACGGCCCCGAATTGCCGATGCAGGTGGTGCAGCCATAGCCGACCAGGTCGAAGCCGATCGCATTGAGATCCGCGGACAGCCCAGCCTTGTCGAGATAGTCGGTGACCACCTGCGACCCAGGCGCCAGGCTGGTCTTGACCCAGGGCTTGGAATCGAGCCCGCGCTGCCGCGCCTTGCGGGCGACGAGGCCGGCCGCGATCAGGACCGCGGGGTTGGAGGTGTTGGTGCAGCTGGTGATGGCGGCGATGACGACGTCGCCATGGCCGAGATCATGGTCGGCGCCGTCGACCGCGCAGCGCCGATCGAGCTGCCCCGGATCCTGCCCATATTCCTTGGTGAAATTGACGACGAATTCCTCGTCGAGCTGCGACAGCAGCACCTTGTCCTGAGGCCGCTTGGGGCCCGCCAGCGACGGCTCGACGCTCGACATGTCGAGCGCCAGCGTCTCGGTGAAGACCGGCTCGGGGCCGTCGGCCACCAGCCACATGCCCTGCGCCTTGCAATAGGCCTCGGTGAGCGCGATGTCCTCGTCCGGGCGGCCGGTGAGGCGCATATAGTCGAGCGTCTTATCGTCGATCGGGAAGAAGCCGCAGGTCGCGCCATATTCGGGGGCCATGTTGGCGATCGTCGCGCGGTCGGCGAGGCTCAATGCCGAGACGCCGGGACCATAGAATTCGACGAAGCGCCCGACCACACCCTTGGCGCGCAGCATCTGGGTGACGGTCAGCACCAGATCGGTCGCGGTGATCCCTTCCTTCAATTCGCCGGTGAGGCGGAAGCCGACCACTTCGGGGATCAGCATCGAAACCGGCTGGCCGAGCATCGCCGCCTCGGCCTCGATGCCGCCGACGCCCCAGCCGAGCACGCCGAGACCGTTGACCATCGTGGTGTGGCTGTCGGTGCCGACCAGAGTATCGGGATAAGCGACCTCCTCGCCCGACGGATCGGGCGACGACCAGATCGCCCGCGCGATATATTCGAGATTGACCTGATGGCAGATGCCGGTGCCCGGCGGCACCACTTCGAAATTGCGGAACGCGCCCTGGCCCCATTTGAGAAATTCGTAGCGCTCCATGTTGCGCTGATATTCGAGCGCGACATTCTCCTCGAACGCCTGCGGCGAGCCGAACGCGTCGACCATCACGCTATGATCGATGACGAGATGGACCGGGACCAAAGGATTGATCTTCTGCGGATCGCCGCCGAGCCGGGCCATCGCGTCGCGCATCGCGGCGAGATCGACCACGGCGGGGACGCCGGTGAAATCCTGCATCAGAACACGCGCCGGCCGATACTGGATCTCGCGGTCGGACCGGCGCTCCTGCTGCCAATCGACCAGAGCCTGGATGTCGTCGCGGGTGACGGTGTCGCCGTCCTCGAAGCGCAGCAGATTTTCGAGCAGCACCTTCATCGAGAAGGGCAGGCGCGAAACATCCCCGAGCTGCGCACCGGCCTTGGCCAGCGAATAATAAGCATAACGCCTGCCGCCGACCTTGAAGCTGTCGCGGGTGTTGAGACTGTCTTGGCCAACCGCTGTCATGCGCCATCTCCCCCTTGGGCGGACTCGACCCTGCTGCGTGCCTTTGCCCTAGCAAGCGCGAAGCGGAGGGGGAAGGGCAGCTGGCGCGGCGTTGCCGCGATCAGCCGCGCCGGCGCTGGCGCGCGCGCCATTCGCGCACCGCGGCGAGCATGTTGGGCACATGGTTGCGCCAGTCGGGATCCGAATAGACGCTGACGATCCGGCCGTTCGGGGCGATCAGATAGGAGGTGCGGTTGCTCATCGGCCGGTCGGGGATCGCAACCTCATAAGCGGCGATCGTCTCGGCGCTCGCCGTGGCCACCGGGAAGGCGTTGCGGCAATGTTCGACCGAGAAGCGGCGCAGCGTCTCATAATCATCGGCGGAAAGGCCGACGACGCGTGCGCCGGCACGGCGGAAATCGCGCGCGGCCTCGGAGAAGGCGTGCGCCTCGAGCGTGCAGCCCGGGGTGAAGGCGCGCGGATAGAAATAGAGCACGACCGGGCCGCGCCGTAATTGGGCGCGCAGGTTGAGCTGGAACGGGCGGCCGGCGAGCGCGCCGGTGGTGGTGAAATCGGGCGCGGCAGTGCCCTCCCTCAGCGCCGGGACCGCGGCGACCGGGGCCAAAGCAAGAGCGAGCGCGAGGGCGGAAGCGAGCAGTCGCATGAGGCAAAGCTCCTTTTCGATATGGCGCGCAGAATAGACCCAAAGCGCCGCTCCTGCCAGCGATCTAGCCTGCCTCGGGCAGCGCCCAATCGATCGGCGGCAGGCCTCGGGCGGAAAGGAAAGCGTTGGCCTTGGAGAAATGGCGGCAGCCGAAGAAGCCGTTATGCGCGGAGAGCGGCGAGGGATGGGCGGATTTCAGCACCAGATGCCGGCCGCCACGCTCGACGCTGTCGACGAAGCCCGCTTTCTTCTGCGCGTAGCTGCCCCAGAGCATGAACACGACGGGATCCGGGCGCGCCGCGACCTGCCGGACGACGGCGTCGGTGAACCGCTCCCAGCCGCGATCGCGGTGCGAAGCGGCGCGGCCCATCTCAACCGTCAGCACGCTGTTCAGGAGCAGCACGCCCTGCTTTGCCCAATGTTCGAGAAAGCCATGGCGCGCCGGCTCGATGCCGAGGTCGCTCTCGAGCTCCTTGTAGATATTGACCAGGCTCGGCGGCGGCTGGACGCCAGGCGGCACCGAGAAGCAGAGGCCGTGCGCCTGGCCCGTCCCGTGATAGGGATCCTGGCCGAGGATCACCGCGCGGACCTGATCGAGCGGGGTCAGATCGAGCGCGCGGAACCATGCGCCGCCGTTGGGAAAGATGCGCTTGCCGGCTTCGCGCTCGCCGATCAGGAAGCGCCGCAGGCCGGCCATATAGGGCTCGGCGAACTCCCGCTCGAGCGGCGCCAGCCAGCTCGGATGAAGTTTGACGCCCTCCGCCATCGCCCTGCTCCCGCCGTTTCGAGCGCCGAGCGCGATTTCGGAATCGCACTCGTCGCTCCACATATTTGTCGCCGCATCGTTTTTGCGGAAAACCGGTTCCCACTTTTCCGCACGATGCTCTAGCGCTGTCGGCAGCGTCGGCGCCGCTGTCAACGGGGCGGCGAGGGCGGACATGAAACGGGCGCCCGATTCCTCGGGCGCCCGCAAGGATTCAGCTGAAGTCGCGCTTCACATGCCGTTGGTGTCGGCAGGGGCGGCGCCCTCTTCGACCGCCTCGGCCTTGGCATCGCCCTCGGCACGGACCGCGTCGGCCTGGTTCTCGAGCGTCGATTCGGTGGTTTCGTTGGTCGCGTTGTCGGCCTGGGCGTCGAGCATGTCAGCCTGGTTGTCGGCCGCCTGCTCGATATTCTCGGCCGCATTCTCGGCCGGCGTGCTGTTGCAGCCCGCAAGCGCGATCAAGCCCGCCGCAAGCGCCGCACTGGTCAGAATTTTCATCCGTTTCCCCTTTCTCTCGGCCACCAAAAGGGGCGCGTCGGGCCAAGGCCCAAGCCCCCGGAAACCGGGTGACAACGGCAATCCATCGCCACAAAGCATGACGGGCGGCTTCGGTTCCTTCGAAGAGGCCGGCGGCCTAGACCTTGGCGGCCGGCGACGGGCCGCAATCGACGCAGTCGGCCGCGGCCTCGAGCTCGATCTGCAAGGTGATATGGCCGATGCCGAAGCGCTCGCGCATCAGCTGCTGCGCCTGCCCCAGAAAGCCGTTGCCCGGATGGCCGCCCGCGACCACGAGATGGGCGGTCATCACCGTCTCGGTGGTGCTCATCGGCCAGATATGCAGATCATGGACCGCGGCGACCCCGGTCATGGCGGCGAGCGCTTCCTCCACCTCCTCGGGCTCGATCCCCTCGGGTACGGCACCCAGCGACATGAATACCGATCGGCGCAGCAGCCCCCAGGTGTTCCAGAAGATGATCGCGGCGATGGCGAGGCTCAGCGCCGGATCGATCCAGCGCGCACCAGTCCAGAGAATCAGGATGCCGGCCACGACCACCCCGGCCGAAACCCCGGCGTCGGCAGCCATATGGAGATAGGCGCCGCGAATATTGAGGTCGCCCTTGCGACCGCTGACGAACAGCAAAGCGGTGGCGAGGTTGATGACGACGCCGACGGCCGCGACCAGGATCATGACCCCTCCGGGCACTGGCGGCGGCGCGGCGAACCGGCTCAGCGATTCCCAGGCGATCGCGCCGAGCGCGACGAGCAGCAAGACGGCGTTGGTCAGCGAGGCGAGGATCGAGGAGCCGCGATAGCCCCAGGTGAAGCGCCGCGTCGGCGGCCGCTTCGACAGGCCGGCGCCGGCCCAGGCGACGGCGAGGCCGAGCACGTCGGAGAAATTGTGACCGGCATCGGCGAGCAGCGCCATCGAATCGAACAGCAAGCCGGCCCCGGCCTCGATCGCGACGAACGAGCTGTTGAGCGCGATTCCGATGGCGAAGGCGCGGCCGAAATCGGCCGGACCATGAGCGTGACCGTTGCCCGCATGCGCATGATGATGATGTCCGCCCAATGCCACCTCCCGCACCCTGCCTAACCCAGTCGGTCCAGGAGATGCTAGGACATGGCAGCTTTCAGCGGGATGACGCGCCGGCGAGTCGCTTTGCCAGCCAGGCCCCGATCAGCGGCAGAACGACGCCGGCCGCCCACATCCAAGTCGGGTGCGGGATTATCGCCATGGTATAGACGCCTACCGCGATCACCAGCAGCGCCACCATCCATCCGGCGATGGCGCGCCTCGCGATCACATCGGCGGCTCAGGCGCCGAGCAGTGTGCCGAGGAACCAAGCGCCCAGGGCGAACGCGAACGCCCCGGCCGGAAGCTGGACCATCAATCGTTCGACATCGGCGGGACTGGACAGGTCCAGGCCGGGCGGCGTCGGAAAGAGCGTATGCCCGGCCAGCTCGACCGCGAATATGCAGACGAAAGCGACGATCAGACCCGCGACGATTCCCAGCACGATCCGCATCACATCCCCCTTTCCCCAATGCATCTTTCTAGCGCCGGCAGCGACCGCCGGACAGAGCCTGGACGTCTTCGCCCTTCGCTCATCCGGGCACGTCGCTGCGGCCCTCGATCTGGAGCGCGTCGCTCTCGCTTTCGGTGAAGTCGCCGCCCTCGCCGCTGAAGGCGGCGCGCAGCCGGGCGGGATCGACCGCGCCCTCCCAGCGCGCGACGACGATCGTCGCCACCGCATTGCCGATGAAATTGGTCAGCGCCCGGCACTCGCTCATGAAACGGTCGACGCCGAGGATCAACGCCATGCCGGCGACGGGAATGGACGGCACCACCGACAGGGTCGCCGCAAGCACGATGAAGCCCGAACCGGTGACCCCCGCGGCGCCTTTCGAGGAGAGGATCGCAACCGCCATCAGCAGCATCTGATCGGCGAAGCTCAGCTCGATATTGGTCGCCTGGGCGATGAACAAGGCGGCGAGCGACATATAGATGCAGGTGCCGTCGAGGTTGAACGAATAGCCGGTCGGCACGACGAGCCCGACGATCGGCTTGGGGCAGCCAGCGCGCTCGAGCTTCTCCATCAGCAGCGGCAGCGCGCTTTCCGAGCTCGAGGTGCCGAGCACCAGCAGCAGCTCGTCCTTGATGTAGCGAATCAGGCCGAACAGCGAAAAGCCCGCCGCGCGCGCCACCAGGCCGAGCACGACGATCACGAACAGCAAGGCGGTCAGATAGAACGTGCCGACCAAAGCCGCGAGATTGGCGAGCGTGCCGATGCCATATTGGCCGATGGTGAAGGCCATCGCGCCGAACGCGCCGATCGGCGCGGCGTACATCAGGATATGGACGATGCGGAACACGAGTGCGGTGATCGTCTGCAACGACCCGAGCAGCCGCTCGCCACGTTCGCCGATCAGCGCCAGCGCGACGCCGGACAGAATCGCGACGAACAGCATTTGGAGAATCTCGCCTTCGGTGAACGCACTGAACAATGTGTCGGGAATGATGTTGAGCAGGAAACCGGTGACGCTCTGTTCGTGCGCCTGGCTGACATAGGTCGAGACCGCGGCGGCATCGAGGGTCGCGACGTCGACATCGAGCCCGGCGCCGGGGCGGACCAGATTGCCGACAATCAGGCCGATCGCCAGCGCCAGGGTCGAGAAGGTCAGGAAATAGGCCAATGCCTTGGCGCCGACCCGGCCGAACGCCTTCGGATCCGACATGCCGGCAATGCCGGTGACCACGGTGAGGAAGATCACCGGGGCGATGATCATCTTGACCAGCTTGATGAAGCCGTCGCCGAGCGGCTTCAGCGCACGGCCGAGCTCGGGCGCGAGCCAGCCGACCAGCACGCCGAGCGCAATCCCGATCAGCACCTGGGCATAGAGGCTGCGCCACCATGCCCGCTTGCTCGTTGCCATGAACCCCCTCCAGCCCCGCGTCCTGCCCCTGATAGGGATGCGGGGCGCCCGAGTCAGCAATTGCCATCCGCGCATCGGCGGTCCATTGAGCCGCCATGCTTTCTCAACGGACGCGGTACACAATCCGCGCACTTCTCCATCTGGCCGACCGCTATGGTGAAGGCCCGGTCCAGCTCGCCGAGATTTCCGAGGCGCAGAATCTGCCGCCCAAATTCCTGACCGTGATCCTGTCGCAAATGCGGCGCGCGGGGCTGGTCGAGACGATGCGCGGGCGCGAGGGCGGCTATTGGCTGGCACGGCCGCCGGCCGAGATCAGCTATGGCGAGATCGTGCGGCTGACGCGCGGATCGCTGGGCCTGCTGCCCTGCGCGAGCCGGCTCGCCTACCAGCAATGCAAGAATTGCATCACCGAGGAAAAATGCCGGCTGCACCGGGCGATGCTGCTGGTGCGCGACGAGACCGCGCGGATCCTCGACGGCCTCAGCCTCGCCGATCCGGTGCGGATCGATCCGCCGATCGAGCAGGAGAGGGTTTGAGCTTTATCCGCTCGCGCTGGGACGGCACCAGCCGTTTACTCATAAAACCCCTAAACCAGGATCCGGAACAGCGCGCCGCCCAGATCGCTTTCGCCGATGCTGATCGACCCGCGATGGGCGAGCACGACTTGGCGGGCGAGGCTCAGGCCGACGCCGGTGCCCTTCGCCTTGGTGGTGAAGAAAGGCAGGAAGATATCCTGGCGCAGCGCATCGGGTACGCCGGGACCATTGTCCCCCACCTCGATCCGGATCCGGCCCGATGGGGTGCGGCCGAAGGACAGGAGGATCCGGGGCGGCTTGGCATGGCCGCGCGCGGCTTCGGCGGCATTGCCGAGCAGGTTGATCAGCACCTGGCTCATCAGATCGGGATCGACCTCGAGCGGCGCGAGCCCGGCTTCGACTTCGACCTCCAGGTCGACGCCCTGGCTGCGGTCGCCGGCGCGGAACAACGAGTCGAGCTCGTGCGCCCAGAGCGCGACGTCGACCGCGCGCCGGCGAACCTCCGGCGCGCGGCTGATCTGACGATAGCTTTCGACGAAGTGCATCACGCCGTCGGCGCGCCGCGCCAGCGTCTCGACCGCCGAGCGCGCGTCGGCCAGGGCCGAATCCTGGCCCCGGTCGACCTCGCGCATCAGATCGACCGCGCTGTGGGCAAGCGAGGTGACGGGCGTCATCGAGTTCATGATCTCATGGGTCAGCACGCGGATCAGGTCGCTCTGCGCGGCGATCTCGATCGCGTTCAATTCGCCCTGGATCGGCTGCACCGCGACCACCCGGACCAGGCCGCCGAGCCGGTGAACGACGGCGGCGCTCACCAGCATCGTCTGCGGCACGCCATCGACCAGGAGCGGGACGAGCCGGGGCCGATTGACCGCGCCGCCCTCGAGCGCGGTGGCGAAGGCGTCGCCATATTCGCGAAAATCCTCGATCCTGACACCCTGGTGCCGCATCAGCAGCCGGCGCGCGGCCTTGTTCGACAGCTCGACCTTGCCGTCGCCGTCGACCGTCAGCAGCGCCGTCGGCGCATCGTCTAGCACCGCCTCGTAAAAGCGATTGGCGTCGATCAGCCGGTGCTTTTCATCGCGCATCCGCTTGATCGCACGGTCGAGGACCTCGCCCAGCTCGGCGAAACCGCTGCCCTGCGCATGGTGCGAGAAGCCCTGGCTGAAATCGGCGAAGCGCACCGAATCGAGGAAGCGCGCCAGCTCGACATTGGTCCGCTGGACATGCCGCCAGAGCAGGAAGGCGCTGCCGGCGACGAGCAGGCCGGCAACGATCCGCGCCGCGCCGAGCCCTTCGGTCCCGAGCGCGAGCACGAACAGGAAGGCGGCGACGAGCAGCAGCCCGAGCCGCCAGGCCAGGCCGAGGATGAACCGGCTGCGGAAGCGCATGTCTTTCTTTGGGTCCGGACTCTACAAGCCGTGCTTTTCCATCCGGCGATAGAGCGATGCGCGGGTCAGGCCAAGCTCGGTGGCGGCGAGCGAGATATTGTAGCTGTGCTTCCTCAGCGCCTGCTCGACCATCTGCTTTTCGGCGCGCTCGAGGTTGAGGTCGTCGCGCGGCGCCGGGGCCGGCGCGGCAAAGCGCGCGGCGGGGGCGCCGCGGGTCAGCGAGAAATCCTCGGCGGTGAAGGCTTCGCCGTCGGCCAGGATCACCGCGCGCTCGGCGGCATGACGGAGCGCGCGGACGTTGCCCGGCCAGTCATAAGCGGCGAGCGTTGCGGCGAGATCGGCGGTTATCGACCGCGCCGGCTTGCCATATTTCTTCGAATAGAGCGCGACGAAATGATCGACGAGCGACACGACGTCCTCGCGGCGTTCGCGCAGCGGCGGGATTTCGATCTCCACCGTGTTCAGCCGAAACAGGAGATCCTGCCGGAAGCGGCCCTCGTCGGACAAGGATTCGGGCGGGCAATTGGTGGCAGCGACCACGCGCACGTCAATCGGCACCGGCTTGTTGCCGCCCACCGGAACCACCTGCCGCTGCTCGAGCGCAGTCAGCAGCTTGGGCTGGAGATGGAGCGGCAGGTTGCCGATCTCGTCGAGGAACAAGGTGCCGCCGTCGGCGGCCTGCATCCGTCCGATCCGATCGGCGCGCGCATCGGTGAAGGCGCCCTTCACATGGCCGAACAGCTCCGATTCGAACAGGGTCTCGGCGACCGCGCCGAGATCGACCGAGACCAGCACCTTGGCGGCGCGCCGCGAACGGCGGTGCAGCTCGCGCGCGACGAGCTCCTTGCCGGTGCCATTCTCGCCGAGGATCAGAACATTGGCCTCGGTCGGCGCGGCGCGCTCGATCAGCGAATTGACCCGCGCCATTCCCGGCGAGCGGCCCAGCAACGGCATCTCGCCGCCCGCCGCCGGTGCCGCGATCGCCTCGGCGCGCTTGCGCTCGGTCACCGCTTCGGCGCGCGAGGCGCGCAGCGCCGCAGCGGTGCGCACGGTCGCCAGCAACCGCTCGTTCGACCACGGTTTGGAGACGAAATCGGTCGCGCCCCGCTTCATCGCCTCGACCGCGACCGAGACCCCGGCATGGGCGGTGATCATCACCACCACCGCTTGCGGATCGCGCTTCATGATCCGCTCGAGCCAGTGGAAGCCTTCGGCGGCGTTGGTCGCGCCGCGCCCGAAATTGGCATCGAGCAGGATGACGTCGGGCAAATCGTGGTCCATCGCCGCCAACGCCGCCTCGGGCGACTGGAAATCGGCGATCTCCGCAAACATGTCGCGCAGCAGCAGCCGCGCGGACAGCAATATGTCCGGATCATCGTCGATGACGATGCAGCGCCCGAAGCACATGCCTTGCTTCACCCCTGTCTCCTTCATTGTCCGGATATGGACAATCAAGGATCGTGCCACTTTTGTGGCACGTCCGATGCCGGACATGCCTGCGCGGAACTGAACGCCAGATTACCAATCGGATTTGCCGCAGGCTTTTTAAAACTTACGGATTTCCGCCATTTTTCGGGCTTGGCATGGCTCCTGCTGAGGGCAGGACACAGGGATTTTCTCGTTTCAGGGAGTAGAATGATGGCCAAGATCGAAGCCTATGCCTTTACATTCGGCATCATCCTCACCGGCTTACTCTCGCTCGCGGCAGTGCCGCTTGCCTGAGCCCCGCGCGGTGTGCGGCGGCGGACAGGAATTGTCCGAAATCGGACAGTCCTCCGTCGCAGACATGGACATGGGATGAGCGTGGTCAGGATCACCAAGCCGGAAGGCCAGCCGGAAAGCCGCGGCGGCATGGACCGCGTCGTCGAGCGCACCGGCCTGTCTGGCAATGCCAAGATCGCGATCGGCGCCGCGATCCTGCTGCTCGTCGCCCTGGTCTTCTACTGGTTCGCGCCGAGCGCCAACAGCCAGACCGTCGAGGCCTCGCGGGTCACCATCTCGACGGTCAGCCGGGGCCGGTTCGACGATTTCCTGCCGCTCCGCGCGCGGGTCGAACCGTCGCTCACCGTCTTCCTCGACGCGGTCGAAGGCGGACGGGTCGAACGCGTCATGGTGGAGGACGGCGCGATGGTGACGCAGGGCCAACTTCTCGCAATCCTGACCAACTCCGACCTCCAATTGAACGTGCTTGCGCGGCAGACCGAGGTCACCCAGCAGATCAATTCGATGCGCAGCCAGGAACTGGCGCTGAATCAGACCCGGCTCACCAACGAGCGCGCGCTGATCGAGGCCGATCTCGCGACCCGGACCGCGCAGCGCCAATATGAGCTGCAGCGGCCGCTGGCCGAGCGCGGCTTCGTCTCGGGCCGCCAGTTCGCCGACAGCCGCGACACGTTCGAGGCCAATCGCCGCCGCTCGGACGTGCTGCGCCGGCAGCGGAGCACCGACGAACGGCTGCAGTCGAGCCAGCTCGCGCAGCTCCGCGCCTCGGCGAGCGCGCTCAACACCAGCCTCGAGCTCGCCCGCGCCAGCCTCGATTCGCTCAACCTGCGCGCGCCCGTGGCCGGCCAGCTCACCGCTTTCTCGATCCAGATCGGCCAGTCGCTCAATCGCGGCGAGCGGCTGGGACAGATCGACAGCGCCGGCCGCAACAAGCTGCGCGCCCAGGTCGACGAATTCTATCTCGGCCGCGTCACCCAGGGCCAGATCGCCACCGCCGAGATCGGCGGCCGATCGTTCCGGACGCGCGTGGCGAAAATCTATCCGCAGGTGCGCAACGGCGCGTTCGAGATCGACCTCCAGTTCCTCGGCCAGGAGCCGGCCGATCTGCAGCGCGGCCAGACCGTCCAGATCCGGCTGACCCTCGGCGACCCGACGCCGGCGCTGCTGATCCCCAACGGCGCTTTCTACAACGAGACCGGCGGCGATTGGGTGTTCGTCGTCGCGCCCGACGGACGCGGCGCGGTCAAGCGCCAGGTCCGTCTCGGCCGCCGCAACGCCGATCATATCGAAGTGCTCGAAGGACTCGATCCCGGCGAGCGCGTCATCACCTCTCCTTATACGGGCTTCGCCGAACGCGATCGGCTGAGCCTTAGTGGGCAATGAAGGGAGCCTATCATGCTGAGCATGCGTGAATTGTCGCGGGTCTACCGCACCGACACCGTCGAGACGACGGCGCTCGACGGCATCTTCCTCGACGTCGCCGACGGCGAGTTCGTCGCGGTGATGGGTCCGTCGGGCTGCGGCAAGTCGACCCTGCTCAACGTGCTCGGCATGCTCGACAGCCCGACGAGCGGCTCCTACGTCTTCAACGGCACCGAGGTCGCCGGCCTTTCCGAATCCAGGCTCGCCGACTTCCGCAAGCGCAACATCGGCTTCATCTTCCAGAGCTTCAATCTCGTCGACGAGCTCTCCGTCCGCGAGAATATCGAGCTTGCTTTGCTCTATCACAACGTCCCCTCGAGCGAGCGCCGCAGCCGGGTCGACGAGGTGATGGACAAGGTCGGCATCGCCCATCGCGCCAGGCACCGGCCGAGCCAGCTGTCCGGCGGACAGCAGCAGCGCGTCGCCGTCGCCCGCGCCCTTGTCGCCAGCCCCAAGCTGATCCTCGCCGACGAGCCGACCGGCAATCTCGACACCGCCCATGGCGACGAGGTGATGAAGATGCTGCAGGCCCTGAATGGGGAAGGATCGACCATCGTCATGGTCACCCATTCGCCCGCCCATGCCGATTATGCCGGCCGCGTCGTCAACATGCTCGACGGCCGGATTCTCGTCGAACATCGCCGCGCGGCGTGAGGCGCTGATTTCACAGGGAGGACCGGAGGATGTGGCGCAACTATCTGATCGTCGGGGTCCGGGCGCTGCTCAAGAACCGGACCTATGCCTTCATCAACATCTTCGGCCTCGGCGTCGGCCTGGCCGCCTGCCTGATGCTGCTGCTCTACGTCCGCTACGAGACAAGCTACGACGCGTGGCTGCCCAATTCGGAGAACGTCTACCAGCTCCAGAGCCATTACACCGACCGGCAGACCGGCGAGGAACAGCATCTCCAGATGACCTCGTTCATCGCCGGACAGCGGTTCAGGGCCGATTTCCCCCAGGTCGAGCGCTCGGTCTATTTCCAGTCCTCGGAGCCGATCCTGCTCCGCAACGGTGAGGCGCTGCCGACCGAGGACGTGCTGCTCGCCGACAACCTGTTCTTCGACGTGCTGCCATTTCCGCTCGTCGCCGGCGACCCGCGCACCGCGCTCGCCCAGCTCGGCAACATCGTCCTGACCCAGAGGGAGGCGCGGCGCCTGTTCGGCACCGAGGACGTGATCGGCCGGACGCTGACGCTGACCGCGCGGGGCGTCACCAGCGACTATCGCATCACCGCCGTCGCCCGCGACGTACCGCGCAACAGCCATATCCGCTTCACGATGATCGCGCGTTACGAGCCGCGGACCTTTTACGCCGACACGCCTCAATTCTACGAGTCCTGGGGCTGGCAGGCGGGATGGTATTATGTCCGGCTGCGCCCCGGCACCGATCCAAGGACGCTCGAAGCCGCGCTCCCCGCCTGGGAGCGGCGCAACATCCCCGACGAGGTGTTCGGCAACCAGACCGCCAACCATGGCGACGAACAGGACTGGCGGCTCGGCAACATCCGCGACGTCCATCTCGGGATCTCGCAGCACGGGGGAATGACGCCCGGCAACGACCGGACGACGATCATCACCTTCGCGGTCATCGCCTTCCTGATCCTCGGCATGGCGTGCGTCAACTTCACCAACCTCGCCACCGCGCGGGCCAGCCAGCGCGCCCGCGAGGTCGCCTTGCGTAAGGTGCTCGGCGCCAACCGCCGGCAGCTCGTCACCCAGTTCGTCGCGGAATCGGTGCTGATCGCCGGCATCGCGATGCTGCTCGCGCTGGCGATGGTCGAACTGCTGCTGCCCGCGCTGTCCGCCTTCCTGGATGCCGACTTGGCGATGGCCTATTTCGGCGCCAACGGCATGCTGCTGCCCGTCCTCGGCCTGACCGTGCTGGTCGGCGCCGCCGGCGGCCTCTATCCGGCCTTCTATCTCAGCCGTTTCCAGCCCGCGCAGGTGCTGAAGGCGAACAAGTCGACGGCCGAGGCGGCCGGATCGGGGTTGCTGCGCAACGTGCTGGTCGTCTTCCAGTTCGCGGTGTCGATCGGCCTGATCATCTGCACCGCCGTGGTCTACGCCCAGACGGTCCACGCCCAGACCGTGGATCCCGGCTACCGCCGCGGCGGCCTGATCCAGATCGAAAATGTCGGGCGCCCCCAGCTCGTCGACCGCTCCGACGCAATCGCGGAGGAGATGCGCCGCGTTCCCGGCGTGATCTCGGTTGCCCGCTCGAGCATCGGCATCGCGACCGGGAGCAGCACCAACACCGGCGTGCTGATCCCCGGTCGGTCCGATCCGATCAACATGGGCGATTATTCGATCGACGCCGACTTCTTCCGGACGATGGGGATCGAGCTGGTCGCCGGCCGGCCGTTCGACGAGAACCGGCCGGGCGACGATTCGACTCTCCGCTATCCGCAGGACGAAGCCCAGGAGACCGCGCTCGTCGCGCGCGGCATCAACGTCGTGATCAACGAGCTGGCCGCACGGCGCATGGGCTTCCGCAGCGCGCAGGAAGCGGTCGGCAAGACGATGGCCGTGAGCTTCTTCGACCCCGAGGACGGGCTGGTGCCGAGCCGCATCATCGGCGTCGTCCGCGATTCGCGGTTCCGCTCGATCCGCGACGAGATCGACCCGATCATGTTCCGGCTGAACCGGACCGGCGCGTCGAACCTGCTGATCCGCTACGACACCAATGATCCGCAGGGCACGCGCAGCCGGATCGAGCAGGCCTGGAAGCGCCTGGCGCCGGGCGTGCCGTTCGAGGCCGAGTATAGCGAAGATCGGGTCGCCGAGCTGTACGACGCCGAGCAGGCGCGGGCGCAGGTGTTCGCCGGCTTCGCGATCCTCGCGATCATCGTCGCCTGCCTCGGCCTGTTCGGACTCGCGGCCTTCACCGCCGAGCGCCGGACCAAGGAGATCGGCATCCGCAAGGTGCTTGGCGCCCGCAGCCGGGACATCGTCCGGCTGCTCGCATGGCAATTCTCGAAACCGGTTCTGATCGCGAACCTGATCGCCTGGCCGATCGCCTGGTGGGCGATGGCGAAGTGGCTGAACGGCTATGAGGTGCGCATCGATCTCGGCCCGACGCCTTTCGTCCTCGCCGGAATGCTGGCGCTGGCGATCGCGATCGCGACGATCGCCGGCCACGCCTTCAAGGTCGCGCGCGCCAATCCGATTCACGCGCTGCGCTACGAGTGATCCGGCGCAGGCAGAGAGGACGAGAATGACGACAGCTTTGATCTTCGCCGTCACCGCGCTCGCGATCACCGTCACGATCTGCCTCGCCTTCGTCCATGCCTGGCGCGGATGGATCGACCTCAAGCGGCTCACGCTGGAACGGAACCGGGGCGGCGGCGCGGACTTCGAGCGCGAGATCGGTCTCCGGATCGAGCTCGCCGCGGTCAAGGAGCGGCTGAAAAAGCTCGAGGCGATCGCCAGCGGGGTCGAGCTTTAGAGCTTCTCCGCGCGGCCCCGCCGCGCTTATGGTGGCGCCATGGCGGCTCGGCGCGAAATGGGATTTGGGACGCGGCTCGTCGTCGGCGGCATAGCCGGGTTCGTCGCGACGATGGCGATGACCGCAGCGATGCGGCGGCTGCACGCGCAATTGCCGGCGAAGGAACGCTATCCGCTCACCCCCCGCGAGATGGTCGACGACATGCTCGACCCGCCGGCTGCCGCCGCGCCCGACCTGACGCTGGCCGCGCATTTCGCTTATGGCGCCGCGTGCGGAGCCCTGGTCGCCGCCGCCGATCCCAAGATCGGCCGGGTCACCGGCGTAATGGCCGGCCTCGGCGTCTGGCTGGCGAGCTATATGGGCTGGATCCCGGTGTTCGGCGTGCTCAAGCCCGCCGCCGGCCATCCGCTGCGGCGCAACGCGGTGATGCTCGCCGCCCATGCCGCCTGGGGCTGGTCGACGGCCGAAGCGATCCGCGAACTGGCCGATGCCCGCGAGACGATCTTCGCCGGCGGGCCGGACAAGGACGCCGCGAATTAATCGACGTGCGGGCTGACCCCGGGCGGATCACTCGCCGGGAAGCTCTCGTCAGAGGCCTGGTCGACCTTCTCCCAGTCGTCGGGCGGATCGCGCATCGCGTCGGGCCCTGCCGATCGGGCGGCGCCCGACTGGCCGACCGGCCCCGGGGCGGTCTTGCCGCGGCTGAGCGCCGCGGCGCCGGGCCCCTCGCCGTTGCGCCGCCAGCGGCGCGAGAACAAGGCGGCGCCGGCGCCGACCACCGCAGCGCTGACGGCGGCGATGATCGTGCGGTTGCGGTTCCATTTCATCAGCGGCTCTTTCCCTGCTTGGCCGGCGTCGCCCTCGACGCGGCGTCCCGATTCGGTCGTATGTGCCATGATGGGCCCGTTCACTCCTGATTGCGCCTATGGAACAATCGGAGCAAGGGACCGGTTCCGCGCCAGAACGCGTCGAGAGAAGTCGAGTGAACGAGACCGAAACGCTGTCACCGGTGCTGCCCGGAAAGGTCGAGGAGGCGACCCACCGCCTGCTCGCCAAGGCGTGCGAGCGCGATCTCGTGCTCGCCACCGCCGGGAGCTGCACCGGCGGCATGCTCGCCTCGCTCTTGACCGACGTGCAGGGTGTCGCACACGCCTTCGATCGCGGCTTCGTGACCTATAGCGAGGAGGCCAAGACCGAGATGCTGGGGGTTCCGGCGACGACGATCGCGGACAAGGGGGCGGTCTCGAAGGAGGTCGCGGTAGAGATGATGGCGGAGATGCCGTGAGCACCAAGCGGCCATTCGCGTCGATCCACCGCCATGGCTTCGTCCGGGTCGCGGCCGCGAGCCCGCGCGCCTCGACCGGCGACGTCGCCTTCAACGTCGACGAGACGCTGGAGCTGGCGCGGCAGGCCGACGCGCGCGGCGTCGATGTCGCGGTCTTTCCCGAGCTCAACATCTCGTCCTACGCGGTCGACGATCTGCATCATCAGGACGCCTTCCTCGACGCGGTCGAGGTCGGGATCGGACGGCTCGCCAAGGACAGCGCGGCGCTTCGCACGGTGCTGGTCGTCGGCGCGCCGCTGCGGCGCAACGGCCGGCTCTACAATTGCGGCCTGGCGATCGCGCGCGGCCGGATCCTCGGAATCGTCCCCAAGACCTATCTCCCCAATTACCGCGAATATTATGAGAAGCGCTGGTTTGCGTCCGGGATCGGGCTCGAGGGGCTCAAGATCCGTGTCGCCGGCGAGAATGTGCCGTTCGGCCCCGATCTGGTGTTCGCCGCCGACGATCTCGACGACTTCGTCTTCCATATCGAGATTTGCGAGGATTATTGGGCGCCGCAGCCGCCCTCGACGATCGGCGCGCTCGCCGGGGCGACGATCCTGTGCAACCTCTCCGCCTCCAACATCACGATCGGCAAGGCCGACGAGCGCAAATTGCTCTGCGCCAGCCAGGCGAGCCGCTGCCTCGCGGCTTATGTCTTTTCGGCCGCGGGACCGGGCGAGAGCACCACCGACCTGGCCTGGGACGGCCAAGGCTCGATCTACGAGCTCGGCGAGCTGCTCGCCGAGACCGGGCGCTTCGACCGGTCGTCGGAGCTTGCGGTGGCCGATATCGATGTTCAGCGGCTGCGGCTCGAGCGGATGCGCAACGCCACCTTCAACGACAATGCGCGCGCCGCCGGCCATCCGGAAAAGAGCCTGCGGCGGATCGGGTTCGAGCATCAGCCGGATTTCGCCGACATCGGCTTCGAGCGGCGGCTGCGCCGCTTTCCCTACGTCCCCAACCGGCTCGAGCAGCTCGATCAGGATTGCTACGAGGCGTTCAACATCCAGGTCCAGGGGCTTGCCCGGCGCTTCCAGGCGACCAGCGGCAAGCATCTGATCATCGGCGTCTCGGGCGGCCTCGATTCGACCCACGCGTTGATCGTCGCCGCCAAGGTCTGCGACGCGCTCGCTTTGCCGCGCTCGACGATCCTCGGCTTCACCATGCCGGGCTTCGCCACCGGCGAGGAGACCAAAGGCAATGCCTGGGCGCTGATGAACGCGCTCGGCATTGCCGGCGAGGAGATCGACATCAAGCCGGCGGCGCTGCAGATGCTCGGCGACATCGGCCACCCGTTCGCCAAGGGCGAGCCGATCTACGACATCACCTTCGAGAATGTGCAGGCGGGCCTGCGCACCGACTATCTGTTCCGCCTCGCCAATCAGCGCGGCGGTTTCGTCGTCGGCACCGGCGACCTCAGCGAGATCGCATTGGGCTGGTCGACCTACGGCGTCGGCGACCAGATGAGCCATTATGGGGTCAATGCCGGCGTCCCCAAGACGCTGATCCAATATCTGATCCGCTGGGCGATCAAATCGAGCCAGTTCGACGCCAAGACCGACGCGATCCTGCGGGCGATCCTCGACACCAAGATCTCGCCCGAGCTGATTCCCGACGACGGCAAGACCGGGATGCAGTCGACCGAGGACCGGATCGGCCCCTACGAGCTGCACGATTTCTTCCTGTTCCACATCCTGCGGACGGGGCAGCCGCCCTCCAAGATCGCGTTCCTCGCCTGGCAGGCGTGGCAGGACGCCAAGGCCGGGCTCTGGCCGTTCGATTATCCCGAGGCGCTGAAGCGCCAATATGACCTCGCGACGATCCGCAAGTGGCTCGAAGTCTTCCTGTTCCGCTTCTTCCAGCTCTCGCAGTACAAGCGCAGCGCGATCCCCAACTCACCCAAGGTCTCGGCGGGTGGCGCGCTGTCCCCGCGCGGCGACTGGCGGGCGCCTTCGGACGGCAATGCGGGGCCCTGGCTCGACGAACTCAACAGCGCCTTCGACGAGTGACACGCGGCACCGCCGACTCGGCTTGCCTGTCTTGCCGCGTTAGTGCAGCGTCACGCCTTTCCAGACCGCGCCTATTCGGGGGTTTCCTGCTCATGATCCGCAGCTTCGCCGCGCTTTCGCTCCTGCTCGTCTCGACCAGCGCGCTCGCCCAGAGCCGGTCCGGACGCGACGCCAATGCCTGGGACGTCAACGCGCCGCCGGGGCAGCGCACCCGCGCGGTACGGATCAACGTCAGCGAGGGCACCTGGATGAACCTCGACGTCAGCCCGGACGGGCGGACGATCGCGTTCGACCTGCTCGGCGACATTTACGTCATGCCGATCGCGGGCGGGCGGCCGACCCGGATCACCTCGGGCCTGGCTTTCGACCAGCAACCGCGCTTCTCGCCCGACGGCCGCCAGCTCGCTTTCACCTCGGACCGCGGCGGCGGCGACAATATCTGGGTGATGAACGGCGACGGCAGCGGCGCGCGGGCGATCACCAGCGAGACTTTCACCCTGCTCAACAATCCGACCTGGAGCCGCGACGGACGCTACATCGCCGCGCGCAAGCATTTCACCACCACGCGCTCGATGGGCACCGGCGAGATCTGGCTCTATCATGTCAGCGGCACCGGCAGCGGCGTCGCTTTGGTCGAGCGGCCCAATCCCCTGTTCCAGAAGGAGCTCGGCGAGCCGACCTTCTCCCATGACGGCAGCGCGATCTATTTCAGCCGCGACACCAGCCCCGGCAACGTCTTCCAATATGCGACCGATTCGAACCAGGGGGTGTTCGCGATCGAGCGCTACGACATGGCGACCGGCGAACGGACCACGGTCGCCGGCGGACCCGGCGGCGCGGTCCGCCCGCAGCCGTCGCCCGACGGGCGCTGGCTCGCTTATGTCCACCGCGTCGGCGGCCGCAGCCGGCTGTTCGTCAAGGATCTCCAATCGGGCGAGGAGCGGCAGATCTATGGCGACCTCGACCAGGATCTCCAGGAGGTGTGGGCGGTCCAGGGCGTCTATCCCAACATGGCCTGGACTCCCGACAGCGCCAGCATCCTGTTCTGGGCCGGCGGCCATATCCGACGGGTCAATGCGGACGGGTCGGGCGCCGCCGAGATTCCGTTCCAGATCGACGACACCCGCATATTGATCGATCCGCCGCAGCCGCAGACAGCGGTCGCACCCGACAGCTTCACCACCCGCATGCCGCGCTTCGCTTCGGTCTCGCCCGACGGCAGCCGGGTGGCGTTCGAAACCCTGGGCCGGCTCTACGTTCGCGACCTGGCGGGCAATGGCGCGCCGCGGCCGTTGACCGCCGCCGACGGCGACTTCCAGTCGTTCCCGAGCTGGTCGCGTGACGGCAGCCGGATCGTGTTCGTCTCATGGAACGACCAGAGGCTCGGCGAAATCCGGACGATCGCGGCCGATGGCGGCGACATGCGCACCGTGACCCGCCAGCCGGGCCATTATCGCCGGCCACGCTTCTCGCCCGACGGCGCGACGATCGTGTTCGAGGCGAGCGGCGGCCAGGGCCTGACCTCGCCGCGCTGGTCGGAGACCAGCGGTGTCTACCGCGTCCCCGCCGGCGGCGGCGCGTTGACCCGGATCCTCGCGACCGGCGGCAACCCGCAATTCGGCGCCGCGTCCGACCGGCTGTTCGCCGAGGTCAACGAGGACCAGAAGCTCAGGCTGATCAGCGTCGACCTCAACGGCGGCAATCGCCGCAACCACGCCCAGGGCGAGATGGTCAGCAATTACCAGCTCTCGCCCGACGGCCGCACCCTTGCCTTCGTCGAGGACTATAACGTGTTCGTGACCCCGTTCTTCAACGGCGTCGGGATGCTCAACCTCGCCATGCGTGGCGGCCAGCAGCCGGTGACCCGCGCCACCCGCGACGGCGGCGCCTATGCCAATTGGACGCGCGGCGGGCAGACGCTGACCTGGAGTCAGGGCCCGATCTTGTACAGCGCCGACACGGCGTCGCTGCTGCGCACCGCGCCGGGCGGAAGCTACAGCGCGCCGCAGACCGGAACCTCGCTGTCGATCACCGTCGCCGCCGACCGGCCGCAGGGCCAGGTCGCCCTGGTCGGCGCGCGGATCATCACCATGGTCGGCGCCGATGGCGGCGTGATCGAGGACGGCGTGGTGCTGATCGACGGCAACCGCATCCGCGCGGTCGGGCGCCGCGGCGAGATCGCGATCCCGGCCGGCGCCCGCCAGGTCGACGTCTCCGGCAAGACGATCATCCCCGGGCTGATCGACGGCCATGCCCATGGCGCCCAGGGCGAGGACGATCTGATCCCGCAGCAGAACTGGTCGGCGCATTCGCATCTCGCGCTCGGCGTCACCACCGTCCACGATCCGTCGAGCACGTCGAGCGAGATCTTCCCTTCGGCGGAGATGCAGCGCGCCGGGCTGATCCTCGCCCCGCGCACCTTTTCGTCGGGCGAGATCGTCTATGGCGCACGCAATGCCGGAATCTATGCGGTCGTCGACAGCTACAATGACGCGCTGGAGCATGTCCGCCGGCTCGAGCGCCAGGGCGCGCATTCGATCAAGAATTACAACCAGCCGCGCCGCAACCAGCGCCAGCAGATCACCGCCGCCGCCCGGGCCGAGAATATCCTGGTCGTGCCCGAGGGCGGCTCGCTTTATTCGCTCGATATCACCCACATCCAGGACGGCAATTCGACGGTCGAGCACAATCTTCCGCAACAGCGCTATTACGACGACGTCGTCAGCCTCTTCAGCCAATCCCGGGTCGGCTACAATCCGACCCTGGTCGTCACTTATGGCGGCCTCGCCGGCGATCCTTATTGGTCGCAGGCGACCCAGGTCTGGAACCACCCTTTGCTGATCCGCCACACGCCGCCTTCGGCGCTCGCGAGCCGGGTGCGCGCGGTGACCGCGCCGCCCGAACAGTTCGTCGATCAATATAGCGCTCGCGAATCGCGCCGCCTCTATTTGGCGGGCGTGCCGGTCGCGATCGGCGGCCATGGGCAGCAGCCCGGTCTCGCCGCGCATTGGGAGATGTGGAGCCACGTCCGCGGCGGCGCGACGCCGCTCGAGGCGCTGCGCCACGGCACTTCGGATGGCGCCCGCGTCTACGGCTTCTCCGACATCGGCACGCTCGAGCCGGGCAAGCTCGCCGATCTCGTCATTCTCGACGCCAACCCGCTCGAGGACATTCGCAACAGCGACAACATCCATCAGGTGATGCTCAACGGGCGGCTCTACGACGCCGGGACCCTCAATGAGACGGTGACCGGCGATCGTCAGCGCCAGCCTTATTATTGGGAGGGCCATGACGGCGCGAGCGGCGACAACGCCCGCGTCGGCCACACCGACGACTAGGGGCCGGCGCCGGCCGAGTCTCCCCTTGCCAAGGCGCAAGCCGTTCAAGTCGCTCGTAATATCGTCGCTAGCAATTCGGTAAGCCTTGGCTGCGATAATGCCTGTCTCCGAGGGGAGAGAGGATATGGGTGCACGCGTGCTTTCCGGCGACATGGTTTCGCGGACGCAGAAGCGTACCGTCGATCAGCGCTCCGAGCCGCGGCATGAGGGATTGGTCGATTGCGCCAGCTTGTTCTTCCGCGGCAGCGCCCATCTCGTCTCCGTCGCCAACATCTCCACTCGGGGCGCGATGGTGGTCAGCGACATCGAGCCGCGGCTCGGCGAGAGCGTCATCATTCGCTTTGAAGGCTGCAGCCCGATCTACGCTTTTGTCCGCTGGGTGCGCGAAGGCCGGATCGGCCTCAATTTCGGCTGCGAGCTGACGATCGGCTGATCGCGCGGCGATCGCCCTCCAAGTCGACACCAATTTCTCGCCAAGACCTCTCGAACGCTGCCGAGCGCCATGGACCGAGCTCCTGGCGCGGCGGGCGGGGTTGATCGCGGCGGAACACCGGTCCAAGCAATCGCAAATTTGAAGGATGTTCGTGTCATGCGTTTGCACCGGCTGATGATCGCCATCACCGTCGGCGGCTTCGTCGGCCTTGCCGCTCTCGCCCAGGAACCGCCGGCGGCGACCGAGGAGCCCGGCCTCCGCGATCTCGGTGACACCATTCGCGGGCTCGAGGACGCGCCGCCCGAAAGCGCAGCACGCCCAGCCGCCGAGGCTCCGGCGCCACCACCTGAGCGGCCCGCCTCGACGCCCAGGCCGTCCGCCACGCCGTCGCCGGCAACGCCTCCCCGACCAGCGCCGCCGCTGACCCGCGCCCAGGTCGCGGAGCTCGAGCGCATCGTCCGCCGCGGGCGGCAGCTGATCGCCATCGCCCAAGCCGGGTCGGTCGCGACCCGTGACATGCTGACGCGCATCTCGGATCCCGAAGGCGTTGGCATCGTCGGCTGGATCGCCGAGCCGGCCGGCAACGCCATGACCATCACCTTTTACGGCAACGGCGCCGCCGGCCCGGTTGCCATCTATCGCGGTGACGTGCTCGGCGGACGGGTCACCGAACGCCAAATCCATCTCGGCGGTGACCGCCCGCCGCTCACCCCGCTTCAGGCGCGCATGGCGGCCGCGCGTGCCGCCACCGACGACCTCGACAATGCCGCCTGCGGCGGCGCGTCGTTCAACGTGCTGGTCGTTCCGCCGGCATCCGCCACCGAGTCGATCGACGTCTATCAGATCACGCCCGAGACGCAGGAGGGGAGAATTCCGTTCGGTGGTCATTTCAGAACGACAGTCGCCGCCGACGGCAGCGTTTCCGCCTCGCGCGGCTTCAGCCCGAATTGCCTCGACCTCGCTGTTCCGGCCGCGCCCGCGAACCAGCCGCCGCCACCGCTCGCGGTGACCCATGTGCTCGACCCGATGCCGACCGAGCTCCACGTCTTCCTCGCGGCGCTGGCCCGGCGGCCGCTGCTCCTCGCCACCGGCGAACCGCAGCGAATCTGGCTGGTCACCGGCGAGCGCATCGCCGAGGTGCGGGAGCGAAGCGCCACGCCGTGAGATGTGGCCAAATTTCGCGCATCTGACCAAGCGCTTTGTCTAAATTTGCTTGCGCGAATCGCGGCTTCGCGGAAATCAGGCGCCAGCGAACGCTAAATCTTTGGAGCGGCGCGCTTTTGTGCGCCGCGTGGAGGTCATGACCCGATGAATAAATCACCTGTCGCCTTGCTGGCGGCGATCCTGCTCGCCGGCACCGCGCCGCTGCTGGCGCAGCCCGCCAACGCCCCCGCGGCACCCCGCTATGGCGCCTGGGGCGTCGATCTCGCCGCGCGCGATCCAGCAATCAAGCCCGGTGACGATTTCTGGCGCTACGCCAACAACAATTGGTTCCGGAGCCATCCGATCCCGGCCGACCGCACCTCGTGGGGCGTCTCGCCGATGCTCAGCGAGGATGTCGAGACGCAGCTGCGCGATATCGTCGAGACCGCCGGCCGCGCCAATGATCCGGTCAGCCGCCAGGTCGCGGATTTCTATGCAAGCTATATGGACGAAGCCGGCATCGAGGCGCGGGGCACCGCGCCGCTGCGCCCCTATCTCGACCGCATTGCCGCCGCCCGCACCCGCGACGATCTCGTCACCCTTTTCGCGACCCCCGGCTATGCCTCGCCGATCGGGCTCGGCATCATTCCCGACCCGGCCGATCCGACCCGCTATATCGCCTTCGCTTCCCAGGCCGGGCTGGGCATGCCCAATCGCGATTATTATCTGCGCGAAGGTGCCGATTATGACCGCTATCGGGCGGCCTATCGCAATTATGTGATCACGCTCCAGCGGCTCGCCGGCATCGCCAATTCCGAGGCCAGGGCGGATGCGATCATCGCGCTCGAGCGGCGCATCGCCGAGGCGCACTGGACCCCCGAGCGCAGCCGCGACATCCGCCAGATCTACAATCCGATGAACCGCGAGCAGTTGAACGCGCTCGCGCCGCAATTCGCCTGGACGTCCTGGCTGCAGCAGCAGGGTCTCGGCAGCGTGCCGACGGTGGTCGCCGCCCAGACCAGCGCGATCACCGCCGAGGGCCAGCTCTTCGCCGAAGTGTCGGTCGAGACCTGGAAGGACTGGATGACCTTTCACTTCCTCAACGACAATGCCACTTTCCTGCCGCGCGCCTTCGATCAGGCGAATTTCGATTTCTATTCACGCACCCTGCGCGGCGTCGAGCAGCAGCGCGACCGCTGGAAGCGCGGCCTCGGCGTGCTCGACGGCGCCTTGGGCGAAGCGGTCGGCGAAATCTATGTCCGCCGGCATTTCCCGGCCGAGAGCCGCCGTCAGATGACCGAGCTGATCGCGAATCTGCGTTCCGCCTTCACCGAACGGCTGGAACGGCTCGAATGGATGGACGAGCCGACCCGGCGCGAGGCGCTGACCAAGCTCGCGGCGTTCGATCCCCGAATCGGCAATCCCGAGCACTTCATCGATTATTCGACGATCCGGGTGGCACGCGACGACATTCTCGGCAATGTCCAGCGCGCCGGCGAGTTCGGCTGGAACCTGCAGCTGTCGCGGCTGCCCCATCCGGTCGACCGTTCGCTCTGGGGAATGACGCCGCAAACGATCAACGCTTATTACAGCCCGTTCACCAACCAGATCACCTTCCCGGCCGCGATCCTGCAGCCGCCCTTCTTCAATCCGTCGGCCGACCCGGCGGTCAATTACGGCGCGATCGGCGCGGTAATTGGCCACGAAATCGGCCATGGCTTCGACGATCAGGGGCGTCGCTTCGACGCCACCGGGCGGATTCGCGACTGGTGGAGCGAGGAATCCGGCCGGCGCTTCGCAGAGCGTACCGCGCGGCTCGGCGCGCAATATAGCAGCTATGCCGCGATCCCCGGGCTCAACGTCAATGGCCAACTCACCATGGGCGAGAATATCGGCGACCTCGGCGGGGTCGAAATGGCCTATGCCGCCTATCGCCGCTACGTCGCGCAACATGGCGAGCCGCCGGTGATCGACGGTCTGACCGGCGACCAGCGCTTCTTCCTCGCTTTCGCCCAGGCCTGGCGGAGCAACATCCGCGAAGGTGCGCTGCGCGAGCGGGTGCTGACCGATCCGCACAGTCCGCCCGAATGGCGGACCAACGGCGTCGTGCGCAATGTCGACGCCTGGTACCGCGCGTTCAACGTCCAGCCCGGCGACCGGCTCTATCTGCCGCCCGAGCAGCGCGTGCACATCTGGTAAGAAAGGAAAGGGGCCGGCGGAAGCCGGCCCCTTCGTTTTGAAGGCGGGAACAGCTCAGGATGAGGTGCCCGCTTCCTCTTCCTCGAACGTCACGGCGACGTCGGCATTGGCCGACAGCCGTACCTTGTCGCCCTCGACGTCCGCGATCAGGCCGCGCGAGATATAATGGTGATGGCCTTGATGGCCGCCCTGGCCGCTGTCTTTGCGGGTCAGCTTGATCCGGTCGCCCTCGACCCGGTCGACGGTGCCGAGATGAACGCCGTCGGCGCCGATCACTTCCATATTTTCGCGAATGTCCGTCACGGCCATGTTTCTGCTCCTGCTGCTGGATTACACCGTCTCAACGGCCTGGGCCCGCGGCTGTTCCTCCGCCGCCCGGGCGAAACAGGCGTGGAGTGCGGCGACCACCTGCGCGCCGTCGCCGACCGCGGCGGCGACCCGCTTCACCGAGCCGGCGCGGACGTCACCAACCGCAAACACGCCGCGCCGGCTGGTCTCGAGCGGCAGCCGATCCTCGCCCGCATCGCTGCCGGTGCAGACGAAGCCGCGTGGGTCGAGCCTGAGCCCGGAGGCGGCGAGCCAGTCGGTATTGGGTTCGGCGCCGATGAACGAGAAGAGCTGGCGGATGGTGCGGCGAATCTCCGCGCCGGAAGCCAGATCGCGCCAGCGGATCGCCGCGAGCTGGCCGCCCTCGCCTTCCAGCGCAACAATCTCGGCGCCATTGACGATTTCGACATTGGCAAGACCTTCGATCCGCTCGACGAGATAGGCCGACATGGTCGCCGCGAGCGGCTTGCGGACCACCAGCGTGACCCGGGCGGCGGACGCGGCGATGAAAACGACCGCCTGGCCCGCCGAATTGCCGCCACCGACCAAGGCGACCTCCTCGCCGGCGCAGAGCTGGCCTTCGAGCGGCGACGCCCAATAATGGACCGAAGTCCCTTCGAACGCCTCGAGCCCGGCGACGTCGAGCCTGCGGTAGCGCGCGCCGGTCGCGATCACCGCCGCGCGGGCCTGGACGCGCTCTCCGGTGGCGAGCGTCAGCCGGAACGGATCGCCGCCACATTCGAGCTTCAGCGCCTCGTCCGGAATCGCCATCTCTACCCCGAATTTCTGCGCCTGGCTGAACGCCCGGCCCATCAGCGCCATTCCGGAGATACCGGTGGGAAAGCCGAGATAATTCTCGATTCGGCTCGACGCGCCGGCCTGGCCGCCGAACGCCCGGCAATCGAGCGCCAGCACCGACAGTCCTTCCGATCCGGCATAGACCGAGGTCGCCAGCCCCGCTGGGCCGGCGCCGACGATGACGACATCGAACAGCCGGTCGGGATCGATCGGACCGACCAGGCCGATGCAGCGCGCCAGCGCGTTCTCGTCGGGCTTCCTCAGCAATTGCCCGCCCGGGCAGAGCACGATCGGCAGCTCCTCGGGCTCGACCTCGAAGCGCCCTATCAAAGTGGCGGCGCAAGAATCGTCGTCAGGGTCGAGCAGCTGGAAGGGATGGCCGTTGCGGGTGAGGAAGTTGACCAGCCGCAGGACATTGGCGTCACCGTCGCGCCCGACGATGACCGGCCCGCCGCCGCCCGTCTCGATCAGGCCGACGCGGCGCAGGATCAACGCGCGCATGATCCGCTCGCCGAGCTCGGCCTCGGCGATCAGCAGCGCGCGCAGCCGATCGGGCGGGATGGTGACCGCGTCGACCGGAGTCAGCGCAGTGGCATCGACCAGCGCCGGCCTTCCCGACAATTGGGCGAGCTCGCCCATGAACGAGCCGTGCTGATGGGTGACGATATGGGTGCGCGTGCCGTCTTCGTGGCGCTGGGTGACCTCGGCCTCGCCCGAGAGGATCAAGGTGAGGCCGTGGCCGGTCTCGCCGACCCGGACCAGTGCTTCGCCCGCCTGATAGCGCCGCGGCGCGCCGAAACGCGCGAGCCGCGCGAGCTCGGCGTCGCTCAGCGTGGGGAACATCTGCGCCCCGCGGGTTGCGATGAGGCTCAAGGCAGGCTGGTCCATCATGCTCCTTCACGATTGCCGAGCGCCCGGGCGGGATGATCGGCTTTCCGCCCGCGCAACCTCGCCGATGAAGGTGCGCGGCCATAGCAGAAGCGACATGTCGTGCCCATGACGCCGCGACGTTGTGACTTGATCCCGCGCCCGCTTGCGCCGACGGTGGCGGCCACGGGAGGCTCATTCATGCGTCAATCCTTCGCCGCCGTCGCGGCTTCGCTGCTCTTCGCCATGCCGGCGCAGGGCCAAAGTCCGTGGCGGCCGACGCCGATCGAGGACGCGCCGGAACCGGCCGAGGTGGTCGCCAATTCGATCGCGGACGACTGGCGTCCGATCGCGGCGGAGAATCTGCTGGTCATGGAGCTCGCCGAAGGCGGGCAGGTGATCATCGAACTCGCCTCCGACTTCGCCCCGATCCATGTCGCCAATATCCGCGCGCTCGCCCGTGGCGGGTGGTGGAACAATGCGACGATCTATCGGGTCCAGGACAATTATGTCGCCCAATGGGGCAATAATGAGAGCGCGGTGGCGCTGCCCCAGGGGGTGACGCCGAACCCGCCTGCAGAATATCATCGCGCGCTGTCCGGTCTCACTGTGCGCCCGCTCGGTTTTCCCGATTCCTATGCGCCGATGGTCGGTCATGCCGGCGGCTGGCCGATCGGCTATGACCCGGCGCGCGGGCGCGCCTGGCTGACCCATTGCTATGCCAGCGTCGGCGTCGGCCGCGACCTCGCCCCCGACACCGGCACCGGGGGCGAGCTCTATGCCGTGATCGGCCACGCCCCGCGGCACCTCGACCGCAACATCGCCGTCGTCGGCCGCGTGATCGAGGGCATGGCCTTGCTCTCGGCGCGCCCGCGCGGCACCGGCAATCTCGGCTTCTACGAGGAAGGCCGGCAGACCCCTGTCCCGATCCGGTCGGTCCGGCTCGCCGCCGACCTGCCGGTGGCCGAGCGGCCACACTTCGAAGTGATGCGCAGCGATCGGCCCGCTTTCGAGTCCTTCGTCACCGGCCGCGCCAATCGCGGCGGCGACTTCTTCAATGTGCCCGCCGGCGGCGTCGACGTCTGCAATGTCAATGTGCCGGTGCGGCGGCGTTCGAACTAGAGCGAAATGCGCGATTTCAGAATCACACATTCCGCTCTAGATATTTGTTTTCTCATCGTTTTTGCGGAAATGAACCGGTCGCCATGCCTCCCAGGCATGGCTGCGGGTTGCCGGGGGCAATCCGCACCGGTTCATGGTTCCCACTTTTCCGCACGATGCTCTAGGTCCGGACTCTAACGCAGCACCATCCGGTCGCCACGAATCTCGACGCTGCCGACCTGCGACAGGAAGCTCTGGCCGAGCAGCGACACCGGCAGGCCTTCGGCGACGACCGCGCCGCGCACCCCGGTCGCCGCGAGCGGCCCGAGCGCGATGCGATCGATCGTCACCGGGACCACCTCGATCTCGCCGCCAGCGCCGACCGCCCGCGCACGCTCCGAGCCCAAAGCGATGCCGGCGCGCTGGGCATCGGCGCGGGTCAGCGCCACCGCGCTGGCACCGGTATCGACGAGGAAGTGGATTCGCGCGCCGTTGACTTGCGCATCGGCATAGAAATGGCCGTCGCCGCTGCGCAACAGTTCGTGGCCGGCAAGGCCATTGCCCGCCTGCACCGCTGGCGGAGCGGACGGCGCGCTTTTGACCGGCGCCGGGGCGGAAGACGGCGCGACCCGTGTCAGGTTCGGCGCGATCAAGGCCGCGCCGACCAGAACCGCGCCGGTCCAGAACAAGGTGCCCGCAGTGGACATGCGCCCATATTAGCGGGCGATCGCCAATGGCCGGTTAACGCCCTTCACGGCCGAAATCGCGGCCGGCGTCGGATCAGTGGGTGAGCACCGGATGGAACGGGTAGCGGCGGACGGTGCGGATGATCTGGCCGCCGGCGACCAGCGCCGCATTTTCGAGCGGCAGCGCGGTACCGCAAAAGGCGCATTCGGCCATCATCCGGCCGATATACCAATGCGCCCGCCCGCAACCCGGGCAGAAATTGGTCTCCTGATCGCGATAGACGATATGATAGCCGCGCTGGGTCAGCGGCGGGACCAGGCTTCCGCCACGGTCTTCGAGAATGCTCGTCGCCATATACTGGCTCCTTCAACTCCGGTTGGGGATCCAACGCGGCGTCGAAGCGGGAAGTTGCATGGCATCGACCTTATCCGCGGCACTGTGGCCGGCGCGCTACGGTTCGACGCAGGAGAGGGAAGCGATCAGCCGGTCCATCCGCTCGATGATCTGACGCTGACGGTTGGCGCGTTTGTCGGTGACGTCGCGAATCGTATCGTCGCCGCCTTGCGCCTCATAATGGGTCCAGCCCTGCTCCTCGATCAGGCGCAGGGTCTCGAGCGCCCGCTCGCGTTCGTCGCGAAGCAGCTCGACCGCGTCGCCCTCGGAGATGCGCGCCTCCCACATGGATCGCCCCATAGCGGAATTGATGCATGGATGCGATACGGGAGCGGCGAAGGGAGGCAAAGCCATGGCGAAGATCACCGGACTCGGCGGCATTTTCTATAAAGTGGCGGATCCGGAGCGGACCCGTGCCTGGTACCAGGAGGTGCTGGGCATTGGCGGCGAATGGGGCGCGAACTTCCGCTGGGCCGACGAAAGCCAGGACGATCCCTTCAGCCTGGTCAGCCCGTTCAAGGAGTCGACCGACTATTTCGCGCCGTCGGCCTCGAGCTTCATGATCAACTTCCGTGTCGATGATCTCGACGCGCTCAGCGCCGAGCTGAAGGCGAAGGGGATCGAGATCCTCGGCCGCCAGGATGACGATTTCGGCTATTTCGCCTGGATCCTCGACTGCGACGGGATCAAGATCGAGCTCTGGCAGCAGAAGGGGCCGGCGCCGACCGCCTGACGCGGCGGTTTCAGTTTGTCCCGTACACGGGATCGCACCGCCTAACCCAGATAAGCCCTATTCGGCGGCCTGCGCGCGCCAGTTGGCGAGGCTGAAGAAGGCGCCGCCGGACGAGGATTTGAGCACGGTCCGCCGGAACAGCCGCGCCGAGACCCGGATGATCAGCACGATCCAGGCCAGCTGCCAGAGCAAGGCGAGCAGGTGCGGCCAGAGCATCTCGGACTTGGCGGCCAGCGCCAGCATCGCCAGCGGCGAGCTGAACGGAAGCAGATAAGCAAGCCAGGTGATCGCGCCGCCCTCCTTGCCGACCACGGTCACTGCAAGCAGGAACACGCCGACCTGGAGCAAGGTCACCGGCATCGACAGCGTCTGGATCTCACGGATGTTGCTCGCCTGGCCGCCAATGCCGAGGAACAGGGCGCCGAGCAGCAGATAATTGGTGCCATAATAGAGCAGGACGAGGACGACGAAGACCGGCCAGCCGATAGCGGGCGCCACCTCCGGCATCGCCACCCAATCCTGCACCACCTGGACGAACAAATAGGCGGTCCCGATCATCCCACCCCAGACCGCGAGCCCGACGAACGAAATGCCGAGCATCGCGATGAGCTTGCCGAGGAAGATCGCGTCGAGCGGCACCGCCGCGGCGAGAATCTCGATCACCTTGCTCGATTTCTCTTCGGCGAGATTCGACAGCAGCAAGGTCGCGAGCAGCACGGTGATGGTGAAGATCAGGGTCTGCACGGTGCGGGCGATATTGCGCCGGATCATCTGCAGATTCCCGGCCGCCTGGGCGGTGACGACCCGCGCGATCGGAGCCTGGGCAAATGGCACGCGCCGCGTCTCGAGCGCGGCGGCGCGCCGGGCATCGTCGACGATCAGCTGCATTCGCGTCCCGACGCTCTCGTCGACCTTGGTCGGTCCGGTCAGGATCGGCCGGTCGAGCGTGCCGCTGAGCACCGCCGAATAGCCGACCTGCTCATCGGCGAGCAGCCGGCCGGCCTGGACCGTCACATTCTCGGCGGGCTGGACCGTGCGCAGGACCGGAAAGACCCGCTCTTCGGTGGCTTCGACGAGGCGCTCGCGCGCCGCGCCCAGCGCGTCGGAGGTGGCGCTGTCGACGACCAGAGCGACGATCGGCCGCGTGGTGTTGCTCTCGCTCTCCTCCATGATCTGGGTCAGGGCGATCATCGAACCGAACACGAACAGCGGCACGACCAGGAACAGGATGAAGCTGCGCGAATAGACGGTGGACACGAAGTCGCGCCGCGCGATCACCCAGGAGGCGTCGAACAGGCTCATCATGCCGCCTCTCCATAGTCGGCCTGTGCGCTGGCCTCCAGCTCGCGCGCCGCGCTTTCCCCGGCGATTGCGACGAAGGCGTCGTGAAGCCCCGGGCGCTCGATCGACAATTCCTCGATCCCCGCGCCGCCATCGAGCAAGCCGCGGAGCAGCGGCTCGATGCCGGTCTTGGGCAGCTCGAACTCCCAGAGGCCGTCGCGAATCACGGCGTCCTCGGGAAGGGCACGGCGCCAGGCGCCGTCGGTGGCGCGAGTCCGCAGCCGCACCAGCGGCTGCAACCGGTCGCGCGCCTCGGTGACCTGGCCTTCGAACCGGATCCGGCCGCCGGCGATGATCGCGACCCGTTCGCACAACCGCTCGGCATGGTGGATGACGTGGGTCGAGAAAATGATCGTGGTTCCCGCCGCGGCTTCCTCGCGGATCAGATGCTCGAGCCGACCCTGGTTGATCGCATCGAGCCCGGAAAAGGGCTCGTCGAGCACTACCAGCCGCGGCCGATGGACGATCGTCCCGAACAGCTGGATCGTCTGCGCCATGCCTTTGGAGAGGCTCTTGATCGGCTTGTCGACATAATCGCCAAGGCCGTTCTCGCACAGCAGGACATCGGCGCGCTTGCGGCCGACATCGAGCGGCAGACCGCGCAGCGCGCCCATGAAGGCAATCGCCTCGCGAGCGGACATCGCCGGATAGAGGCCGCGCTCCTCGGGGAGATAGCCGACGATCCGGGCCGCTTCGAGCGGTCGTTCGTGGCCGAGCAAAGTGCGTCGCCCCTGATCGGGCTCGATGATGCCGAGCAGCATCCGCAAAGTTGTCGTCTTGCCGGCGCCGTTGGGGCCGAGAATGCCGTAAATACTGCCTTCCGGCACCGCGAGGTCGATCCCGCTGACTGCCGGCTTGCCGTCGAACGACTTGACCAGGCCATTGGCCTCAATAGCTAAAACTGCGCCCACTGTGGCCTGTCTTCCCCCTTCGACAAGGGACGTGATAAAGCCGAGAACGTGTTGAATGGCAAGCCAAAGCTTCGCGCCGAATTGAACGAGCAAGCGGCTCAGGCCGGCTTCGCCGCGGTCGGCGTCGCGCGCGCCGATGCCGCTCCCAAAGCCGCCGAGCGGCTCCGGGCGTGGCTCGCCTCGGGCGCGCATGGCGAGATGATCTGGATGGAGGAGCATGCGGCCCGACGCAGCTCCCCGGCCGGGCTATGGCCCGAGGTGCGCAGCGTGATCGCGCTCGGCATGAGCTATGCCCCCGGCATCGATCCGCTGGCGCTGGCCGACCGCCCCGAATGCGGCCGGATTTCGGTCTACGCCCAGGGCGCCGACTATCATGACGTGGTCAAGCGGGCGCTGAAGCAGGTCGCGCGCTGGCTGGCGCAGGAGGCGGGCGCCGGGGTCAAGGTCTTCGTCGACACCGCGCCGGTGATGGAAAAGCCGTTGGCGGAGGCGGCCGGGCTTGGCTGGCAGGGCAAGCATACCAACCTGGTCAGCCGCACCGACGGCAGCTGGCTTTTCCTCGGCGCGATCTACACCACGCTCGAAATGGCGCCCGATGCGCCGCACGAGGCGCGGTGCGGAAGCTGCACCGCCTGCCTCGATTGCTGTCCGACCGATGCTTTTCCGGCGCCGTTCCAGCTCGATGCGCGGCGCTGCATCTCCTATCTCACGATCGAGCATAAAGGGCCGATCCCGGAGGAGTTTCGCGCCGCGATCGGCAACCGCATCTATGGCTGCGACGATTGCCTCGCGGTCTGCCCGTGGAACCGCTTCGCCGACGCCGCCCGCGCCAATCGGGCTTTCCTGCCGCGGGCCGAGCTGGCCGCGCCGGCGCTGGCGGACCTGCTTCAGCTCGACGATGCCGGCTTTCGCCGCGTCTTTTCCGGATCGCCGATCAAGCGGATCGGGCGCAACCGGATGGTACGCAACGCCGCGATCGCCGCCGGCAACAGTGCGCGGCCCGAACTTCGGCCGCATCTCGAGACGCTGGCCGACGACGAGGATCCGGTGGTCGCCGAGGCGGCCGTCTGGGCGCTGGATCGGCTGTCCGAAACGGCAATCGGGCCGGAGGCCCTATAGGCCGCGCCGCCTAGAGCGAAATGCGCGATTTCAGAATCACACATTCCGCTCTAAATATTTGTTTTCGCATCGTTATTGCGGAAATGAACCGGTCGCCGTGCCTCCCAGGCATGGCTGCGGGTTGCCGGGGGCAATCCGCACCGGTTCATGGTTCCCACTTTTCCGCACGATGCTCTAGAAGACGTGGCCGAAGCCGCCCCCGCAGACGATCGTCTGTCCCGACACATAGTTCGATTCCGGACAGCAGAAGAGATAGACGGCGTCCGCCGCTTCTTCGGGCGTGCCGCCACGGCCGAGGGGAATCATCCGGTTCATGAAGGCGAGGGCCGATTCCTTCACCCCGACCTGGATCTCGCGGCCCTCGACGTCGATCGTCGCGTCTTCGCCATGCAGGATCTGGGTCAGGCGGGTCTGGATAAAGCCGTAGGCCACCGCATTGACGTTGACCTTGTAGCGGCCCCACTCCTTCGCAAGGGTCTTGGTCACCCCGATGATCGCCATCTTGGCGGCCGAATAGTTGACCTGTCCGGCGCTGCCGGTGGTGCCGGACACCGACGAGATGTTCACCACCTTGCGAAAGACCTCGCGGCCCTCTTCGGCTTCCTTCTTGGCGAACATCCGGATTGGCTCGGCAGCGGCCCGCAGGATCCGGAACGGGCCGGTGACATGCACGTCGATCATCGCCTGGAATTGCTCGTCCGTCATTTTCTGGATGACGTTGTCCCAAGTGTAGCCGGCATTGTTGACGATGATGTCGACGCCACCGAAATTGTCGAGCGCCGCCTGGATGAAGCGATCGCCGAAATCCACCGCCGCGACGCTGCCGGGGCAGGCGATCGCCTCACCACCGAGCTTCTTGATCTGAGCGACCGTGTCCTCGGCCGGCCCGGCGTCGAGATCGTTGACGACGACCCGCGCCCCTTCGCTTGCCAGCTTCAGCGCGATCGCCTGACCGATGCCGCGGCCCGATCCCGTAACCAACGCCACTTTGCCGTCGAGTTTGCCCTTCGCCATGTTCGATTCTCCTATGCTGTTCAAAGCGCGACGACCGCCTCGCCTTGCAGGGTGGTGGTGCCGCCTTGAGTTTTCGCTTCGAGCGCGATGCGGACCCGATTCTCGCCGCCGACGGTGAGCTTCTCGGCGATGCGGCCCGAGCAGGTGACGACGTCGTTCACCTGGGTCATCGCGGAAAAGCGCACATTGTAGCTGCGCAAGCGGTCGATCGGCGCCCAATCCGTCACCGCACGACCGAGATAGGCCATCGACAGCATGCCGTGGGCGATGACGTCGGGCAGACCGCCCCTCCTGGCGAACTCCACGTCGACATGGAGCGGATTGTGATCGCCCGAGGCGCCGCAATAGAGCGCCAGCGCCGTGCGGCTGATGGGCTCGGTGGTGAGCGTCGGGATGGTGTCGCCGACCTTGACGGCGTCGAAGCTGGGCAGGGTCATAACGTTGCTAATTCCGTACGATCAGGACGAAGCTCATGTCGGCCACGTGCTCGTCGCGTTGATTGGAAATGGTGGTTTCGTTCACGATGAATTCGAGCGCGCCGTTCTTCTTCTCGTAAATATCGGCGACCTTGGAGCGGAACGTCAGCACGTCTCCGGCGACGACAGGCCGGTGATAGGTGAAGTTCTGCTCGCCGTGCAGGACGCGCTCCATGGGGATGTTCATTCGCTGAAACAGCGACGTACTCGGATCCGCGGCCATGCTGCTGAGGCAGGAAACGAAGGTCGGCGGCGCGACCAGCGAAGCATAGCCGGCCGCCTTCGCCGCTGCTTCGTCGCTGTGGATCGGATTGGTCTCGCCGATCGCCAGCGCGAAGAAGCGGATCGGGTATTTCTCGACCTCGATCGACCGCAGCGGCCCTTCGGCGCCAATGAACTTCCTGTCGATCATCGCCCCCTCACGCGTTGCGATACATGGTGACGACGCAGGCGCCGCCGAGCCCGAGATTGTGCTGGAGCGCGACCTTGGCGCCTTCGACCTGGCGCTTGTCGGCTTCGCCGCGCAACTGCCAGACCAGCTCGGCGCACTGGGCAAGACCGGTCGCGCCGAGCGGATGGCCTTTCGACAGCAAGCCGCCGGACGGATTGGTCACGACCCTGCCGCCATAGCTGTTGTCGCCGTCCCAGATGAATTTTTCGGCGGTGCCCTCGTCGGTCAGACGCAGGGCCTCGTAGGTCAGCAGCTCGTTGGCGGTGAAGCAGTCGTGCAGTTCGACGACGTCGACTTCGTCGGGACCGATGCCCGAACGCTCATAGACATAGTCGGCGGCGTCGCGCGCCATATCGTAGCCGATGATATGGATCATCGAATCGCCCTCGAAGGCTCTGGTCGTGTCGGTGGTCATCGTCTGGGCGACGATCTCGACGCCCTTGATCCCGTGCTTCTTGGCGAATGCCGGCGAGACCACGATCGCGGCCGCAGCGCCGCACGTCGGCGGACAGCATTGGAAGCGCGTCAGCGGCCCGTAGATCTGCTTCGAAGCGAGGATTTCCTCGACCGTCAGCGGATCGCGGAAGATGGCGAACGGATTGTTGGCGGCGTGCCTGCGCGCCTTTTCCGAAATCTTGGCGAAGGTCTCGCGCCTGGTGCCGTATTTTTCGGAATATTCGCGGCCCGCGCCGCCGAAAAACTGCGAGGCGAACGGGGCTTCGGGATCGAGACCCTGCGCGCGCACCATGCCTTCCTTGTGTATCACCATCGGCGGCTTGCGATCGCGATAGCGCGTGCCGAGAGCCCCCCGATCCATTTCCTCAAAGCCCAGAGCGAGCGCGCAATCGACCGCCCCGCTCTCAACCGCCTGGCGCGCCAGGAACAAGGCCGTCGAGCCGGTCGAGCAGTTGTTGTTGACGTTGACGATCGGAATGCCGGTGAGGCCGACCGGATAAAGCGCGGACTGGCCGTAGGTCGAGTCGCCGTAGACGTAGCCGACATAGGCCTGCTGAATCTTGTCGTAAGAAAGGCCGCTATCCTCCAGCGCGGCGCGCACCGCATTGGCGCCCATCACATCATAGGTGTCGCTCGTACCGGGCTTGGTGAAGGGAACCATCCCCACCCCCGCAACTCTGGCCGTATTCGTCATCGCGCTTTCTCCTGATCTGCCGGACGCACCTCACGGCCGCCCGCATCACATCGCCCATTGATTTTTACTGTCCAGCCGGTAAATATTCGATTCGGCGCTTGAGTCAAGTGCTGGGCAACGCAAGCAGGACGTGCTTATGAAATCTCCCGCAATTCAGGCGGCGGCGGATCCGGGGGCTGGCAGGCAACGCATGGTGGGGCGACCGCCGGGGAAATCCGGGTCACGCGAAAAGTTCGATCAGCGCCGCTTCCAGCTGCTGCAAGCGGCGGCGCGCACGTTCAACAGCAAGGGCTATCACCTCGCCACGCTAGAGGACGTTGCCGCCGAGTTCGGCGTGACCAAGCCCGCAATCTATTATTATGCCCGCAGCAAGGACGAGCTGCTGTTCGCGTGCGGGCAGGCCGCGATGGACGCGCTTCGCGAGGCGCTCGACCAAACCGACAAGGACATGTCGGGGCTCGATCGCCTCAAGCACTTCTTCCGCCGATATGGCGAAGTGATTTGCCAGGAGTTCGGCCGCTGCCTGGTGCTCATGCAGCCGCGAGACCTTGCTCCGGAAACGCGACGGAAGGACCTCGGCGGGCGGCGCACGCTCACCAAGGCGGTCCGAGGCATGATCGCGGACGGCGTCAAGGACGGCTCGATCCGGCGCTGCGACGAGCGCGCGCTGGCGATGGCGCTGTTCGACGCCTTCAACGGCCTAGCCCGATGGTACGACCCGGAGGGCCCGACCAAATTGGCGGACGTTATCGAACAGTATCTCGCGATTTTCCTGCACGGAATCGAGGCGCCCGTGACCACCAATCGGGCGGAAGGAGAGAGCGATGACTAAGACCGACTTCCAGAACGGCCGTTATGAAACGCTGCTTTGCGACCTTCCTTTGCCGGGCGTCGCCAGGATCACGCTCAACCGACCGGCGAGGTTGAATGCCTACACCTTTGCAATGACGCAGGACCTGCAGGCCGCCATCGCCGCTTACCGGGATGAGGACGAACTGAGGGCGCTTATTCTGACCGGCGGCGAGAAGGCATTTTGCGCCGGCGGCGACATTTCCCCGGCCGCTGAGCCGGAACATAGAGATCGGGTCCGCGCCCAGCCGATGGGCTATGGGCGGGAAATGCGTGACGGGATGCAGGCCGTGGTGGCGGCGCTTCGTCGGCTCGACAAGCCAAGCCTGGCGATGATCCAGGGTTATGCGGTGGCCGGGGGCCTGGCTCTGGCCCTTGCCTGCGACTTTCGCTTCGCCGCGGAATCGGCAAAGCTGGGCGATACCAGCAACAAGCCCGGTCTGCTCCCCGATGAAGGCGGCGCCTGGCTGTTCCCTCGCGCCATGGGCCTGGACCGGGCGCTGAAGATGACGCTGCTCAGCGAGGTCTACGACGCGCCGACCGCCTATGATCTGGGTCTGGTGACCGAGGTCGTGCCGGACTCCGGCCTGGAGGCGCGCTGCCTGTCCTTTTGCGAGACCCTGGCAAGCCGGGCTCCGCTCGCGGTGCGCCTGACAAAGATGATGATGAGCCGCGCTGCGGACCTCAGTCTGGAAGACTCCCAGGCCGAGGCGCAAGTTGCGGTGATGATCGTCAATCCCAGCGGCGATGCGCGCGAAGGTGTGCGAGCCTTTCTCGAAAAGCGCCCGCCCCGTTTCGAGGGCCGTTGACGCTTCCCCGCCCCCGGACCGGAATCGCAACCTGGCGCCGTCCGGTCGAGCAAGACAAAAAGGCAAGGATCCGATGGATTTCGATTTTTCAGACGACCAGAAAATGCTCAAGGACCAGGCGCATCGATTCCTGTCCGAGCAATGCACGACCAAGGCGGTGCGCACCGTCTTCGAAGGTGAAGCACATTTCGATTCCGGCCTTTGGAAGCAGATTTGCGAGATGGGCTGGACCGGCACCGCCATCCCGGAAAGCTATGGCGGCCTCGGTCTCGGCTATCTCGAGCTTTGCGTCATCGCGGAAGAATTGGGCCGCGCGCTGGCGCCGGTGCCCTTCTCCTCGACCGTCTATCTGTTCGCCGAGGCGATTCTGATTGCCGGCAGCGAGGACCAGAAACAGCGGCTGCTGCCCAAAGTCGCGGCTGGCGAGATCATCGGCACATTCGCGCGCGCCGAAGAGCCCGGCGCGGTTGTTCCCAAGACCATCCGCACCACCCTCAAGAGCGGCAAGCTCAATGGCAGGAAGATCGCCGTCGTCGATGGACCATCCGCCGATTTTTGCGTCGTGCTGGCGCGGGCGTCCGACCAGCCGGGCGAGCGGGGACTGCAGCTCGCGCTGGTCGATCTGGACGGGGAGGGCGTGACGCGCGCCGGCTGCGCATCGATCGACGCGTCGCGCGGCTATTCGGAAATCACCTTCGAAAATGCCGCGGCGGAACCGCTCGGCGCGATCGGCGAGGGCTGGAGTGACCAGAATCGGGTGCTCGATCGCGCCGCCATCCTGATGGCGTTCGAACAGGTGGGCGGGGCCGATGTCTGCCTCGCTTCGGCCACCGACTATGCCAAGAGCCGCTACGCCTTCGGCCGCCAGATCGGATCCTATCAGGCGATCAAGCACAAGCTCGCCGACATGTATGTGCTCAACGAGCTGGCACGCTCGAACGCTTATTACGGCGCCTGGGCGCTTTCGACGGACGCGAGCGAGCTGCCGCTGGCGGCGGCAGCGGCGCGCGTCGCCGCCACCCAGGCCTTTGACTATGCGGCCAAGGAAAACGTCCAGACCCATGGCGGCATCGGCTTCACCTGGGAGGCGGATTGCCACCTTTTCTACCGGCGCTCGCGCGGGCTCGGCCTGATGCTGGGGGCACAGCGGACATGGAAGGAAAAGCTGGTCACCCAGCTCGAACTTGCGAACGCGGCATAAGGAACGACGAGGATGAATTTCGACGACACCAAGGAAGAAGCGGCGTTCCGCGCCGAAGCCAATGCCTGGCTTTCCCAGCGGGCGAAGCCGCGGCGCGCCACCGATGAGCGCAATCTGGCCGAGCTGGAAAACGGCGCCTCGCCGGAAATGGCGGCGGCGAAAGCCTGGCAGAAGGAGAAGGCCGAGGCCGGGTTCGCGCGCATCACCTGGCCAACGGGGATGGGCGGCATTGGCGGCACCCCGATGCAATCGATCATCTTCAGCCAGGAAGAAGGGAAGTTCGACGTGCCGACCAGCTCGCCCTTCGTCATCGGCCTCGGCATGTGCATCCCGACCCTGATGACCTACGGCAGCGAGGAGGCGAACAAGCGCTATGTCTGGCCGGCGGTTTGCGGCGACGAAATCTGGTGCCAGCTTTTTTCCGAACCGGCGGGCGGCTCCGACGTGGCCGGGCTGCGCACGCAGGCGGAGAAGCAGGGCGACGAATGGGTGATCAACGGCCAGAAGGTCTGGACCACCGGCGCGCATTATTCCGACTTCGGCATTCTCCTGACCCGGACCGATCCCGACGTGCCCAAGCACAAGGGATTGACGATGTTCTATATCGACATGCGCGCTCCGGGCGTGGAAGCGCGGCCGATCAAGCAGGCCTCCGGCGGCTCGGGCTTCAACGAAGTGTTCTTCACCGATCTCAGAGTGAAGGATTCACAGCGGCTGGGCGACGTGGGGCAAGGCTGGTCGGTGGCGCTGACCACGTTGATGCACGAGCGTCTCGCGGTCGGCGGCGGCACCGGCAGCAGCCTCGACGTCCGGGAATTGATCGGCCTGGCGCGAACGCTGGAGCTGGAGGACGGCCCGGCGATCAGCAATGCCGCCGCGCGGGACAAGATCGCGGACTGGTACGTGCGCTCCGCCGGGCTCAAATACACCACCTATCGCACCATGACGGCGCTTTCCCGCGGCGAGAAGCCGGGGCCGGAAGCCTCGATCGGCAAGGTCGTGATGGCGTCAAAGCGGCAGGACCTGACCGCCTTCGCGCTGGAGCTGCTGGGCGAGAGCGGGGTGCTTTCGGGCGAGACGGCGCCCGCGGGCGGCGTGTTTCAGATGGGATGGGTCTCGTCGCCCGGCCTGCGCATCGCCGGCGGCACCGACGAGATTCTGCGCAACATCATCGCCGAACGGGTGCTCGGCCTGCCGCAGGATGTCCGGGTCGACAAGGACGTGCCCTTCAACAAGATCCCGACGGGACGCTGAGAAGATCAGCCCGTCAGCGGTCGCGACCGCTTTGGGCGATGGCCATATCGAGATCCTCCGGCACGTCGAGGTCGAGCGCCAGGCCGGATCGCTCGACAATGCGAGCCACGCCTCCGGCATTTTGCCGATGGCGCGCGAAGCTGCCATCGCCAAAGGCAAAGCCGAAGGCGATCTCGGGCCCGAGCGCCACCGCATTCGTGCCGCGCCCGCGCCGGTCGGGCGCAATCGCGACCCTGTCGCTCCCCGCCGCATCCAACATCGCTGCGACGTCGTCCGGCGCAAGCAAGGGCAGGTCGCTGTGGATGACCAGGAAGCCGGAACGGGTGACGGCACGGAGCGCGTCCAGCTCGGCGTTCAGCCCGCGCCCTTGATCGTGGCGCCATTGGTGCGGCCAGGCGTCGTTGCGCGCCGCCGACAACAATAGGATCTGCGAAATCCGGGGTTCGGCGGCCAGACATTGCGCGACATGCAGCGCGAGGCAGTCGGCCAGCGCGTCACGCTCCGCAACGCTCAGCCGGCCGGCAAGGCGCGACTTGCGCTGCCCGGGCGGCTTCATCGGCGTGACCGCGGTCCAGGTCACGATCGCAGCGTCTGCGCCAGGTCCAGGGCGGCGCGCGCCACGCGCTGCCGGTCCTGCGCCGTTTTCATCAGGGTGGCGGTTTGCGCGAGCGCGAGGCCGGCAGGGCCATCGTCGGCTTGATCGACGACCATTCCCTGCAGCAGTCCGCGATAGAAGTCCGCGACCGCCGCATTGCCTGGCTGGAGGCCCAGCTCGCGCATGATCTTCGCCGTCGGGCCCTTGACCGCTTCCCCCCGGATCAACGGCGACACCAGCACGACCGGCGCCTCGGTTTCCCGCACGGCCGCGGCGATGGCCGGTACGGCCAGCAGCGGACCGATGCTCAGATAGGGGTTGGACGGCGCGATCAGCACGGCCTCGGCATCGAGGATGGCGTCGCTGACCCCAGCCGCGGGCACAGCCGCGGCAGCGCCGCGATAGTCGATGGCGGCAACGCGCGGGGTGCAGCGCCGCTGAACGAAATAGCGCTGAAATTCCAGCGCACCCTCGTCGGTCTGCAGCCAGGTGCGGACCGGCGCGTCGCTCATCGGCAGCAGGCGCATCCCGACCGCCCAGGCGCGTGCGAAATCGGCCTGAATCGCGGACAGGCTGTCGCCGCGCGCAAGCCGCCACGACCGGATGACGTGCAAGGCAAGGTCGCCGTCGCCGAGCTGAAACCAGCTTTCCCCATCGAGCGATTGCAGCGCCTCCATGAACGTCCAGGTCTCGCCTTCCCGGCCCCACCCTTGCGCGGCGTTCGCCTTCCCCGCCAGCGTGTAGAGCAAGGTATCCAGGTCCGGGCAGACGTGCAGTCCGAGATGGGTGAAATCGTCACCGGTGTTGACGATGGCGGTCACGCCATCCGACAGGCCCAGTTCCGCCAGCCCCAGGACCAGCTTTGCACCGCCGACGCCGCCGGTCAGAACGGCGACCCGCTTCACAGGAAGAGATCCTGATCGACCGGCCGCACCAGCGAAACCGCTGGCGCGTCGCCCGCCGGCGGCGTCCAGCCGCGCATCAGCACCGCGGGAACGCCCTCGGCCGCTTCTCCCGACACCAGGCCCGCGGCCGACGCGATCATGTCGGCAAAAGCGACCTGCGTCACCTCCAGCTCGCGCCCGTCACGGTCGCGTTCGCCGCGGCGATCGACGATCGCCGGCAGGCCGCTCACCCCGACCGCGACGTTGACCACGCCCATCCGCCACGGGCGTCCGAAACTGTCGGAAATCACCACCGCGGGTCGGCTGCCGACGCGCTCGAGCGCGTCGGCCAAAGCGCGTGCGCTGGCGTCGGGATCGCTGGGCAGAAGCAGGACCTGGTCCGCCCGATCCCGGCCCAGGTTCGAGGCGTCGATACCGGCATTGGCCATCACCAGGCCCAGCCTGTGACGGGCGATGATGACATTGAGCGCAACCCGGACGATGGCGGTCGATTCCTCGAGCACCAACTGCACCAGCCGCGGATCCTTCAACGCCCGCGCCGAAAGGTCGAGCGCCGCGTCTGACGGCGTGACCCGATCGAGGCGCCTGAACCGATCCTCGGCCTTCGACACGATCTTCGACGTGACCACCAGCACGTCATCGTTGCGCGGGACCAGATCGTTCGCGGCGAGCGCGGCCGCGAGGATATCGGCCAAGCAGTCTCCCGGCACGATCTCCGCGATGCCGCGTATCGGAACCAATGTGATCAAGGTTTGCGCCTATGAGAGCGGGGTAAGACTGCCCGTAATCCGGATGCCTGCGCCGTCCACCTTATAGGTCTTGTTGAGAAAAATCAGGATCGATGTCAGCGCTTCCGCGGCCACGGAATTCGCCAGCGCGCCGGCGTGCAGCCCCCGCAAGCCGGCATCTTCGGCCAGCGCGACGACGACCGCACGCGCCTCCTTGTCGTCGCCGAACACCAGCACGTCGCACGCCACTTCGCCGGGCTCGGCGAGCTTGTGCGCGGCGACATTGTGGAAGGCGGAAACCACGCGCACCCCGTCGCCAAGAATCGTGTGCGTGCGCTGCGCGGCGCTTCCCTCCGCCGGCAATTGCACGCGCATGACCGAGGGCGGGACCAAGGGAACCGTGGTGTCGACGACGATCTTACCAGCGACATGGGGCGCGATGTCGCGGAGGATCGCCTCCTGAGCGGAAAAGGGAATTGCAATGATCGCCAGTTCGGCTTCGGCGGCGGCGGCGGCGTTGGCGAGGCCGCGCGCGCCGTGGCCGATGGCCGCCGCTGCGGCCGCCGCGGCGTCCGCCGAGCGTGATCCGATAATGATCCGATGGCCGGCGCGCGCCAGCCTCCAGGCCAGGGCTTTGCCGAGATTGCCGGCGCCGCCGATGACCGCGATCGTCCGCTTTTCCGTCACGTCCTCTGATCCATCACGATGCGCTTGCGCGACTCAATGCGAGAATCAATGGAATTCGCATCGCATGGCGGCGTCGGTCAGACGTTCAATCCCTCGTCGCGCATCGCCGCAAGCACCTTCGGCCTGGCCCGGACCCGGTCGTAAAACGCCTCGACACGCTTGTTGTGGGAGATGTCGAGCTTGAGGAACCGCACCCAGGTGAGCGTGACGAACAGATAGGCGTCGGCCGCGGTGAAGACGTCCCCCATCAGATAATCGGCCTCGAGCTGACTGTCGACATAGGCCAGCCGGTCAAGGATGCGCTGCCTGGCCTCATCCATGGTCGCCTCGGGTGCGCCGCGGATCAACGGACGAAAATTCTTGTGCAGCTCGGAGCCGACGAAGGTGAGCCATTCCTGCAGCCGGTACCGCTCGAAGGAGCCCGGCGGCGGCGCCAGTCCGCTATCCGGAGCAAGGTCCGCCAGATATTGCACGACCGCAGGACCCTCGGTGAGCACGCGCCCGTCGTCGAGCTGCAAGGCCGGGACATAGCCCTTCGGATTCACCGCGTAGAAATCACCACCCTGCTCGGTCTGGTGACTCTTGATGTCCACGCGCACCAGCTCGAGCGGAATTCCCGCCTCCTCGGCGACGATATGCGGCGAAAGCGAACAAGCGCCCGGCGAATAATAGAGTTTCATTGGACAAATTCCTCCTGAAGCTTGGTGTAAGCCGGACGAGTTCCGTCATTGCACCGAGGCGCCGGCATGATCCGGCGCGCTATAGCTGCTCCTGCTCGATGGGATTGCGCAACAGCCCGACACCCTCGATCTCGACCTCGCAGACATCGCCGGGCTTCATCCAGAGCTGCGGCTTTCGCGCGACCCCGACCCCGGCCGGGGTGCCCATGACGAGCAGATCGCCGGGCTCCAGGGTAATGCCTTCGGTGACCAAGGCGACGGTCTCCGCGACGTCGAAGATCATGTCGCTGGTATCGGCACGCTGAACCACTTCCCCGTTCAACCGGGTCTCGATGCGCAGCGTCTTGGCGCCCGGCGGGAGATCCCCCGCCGGAACGAAGCCCGGTCCGAATCCTCCGGTGCCGTCAAAATTCTTGCCGATGGTCCACTGGTGGGTCCGGAACTGATAGTCGCGGATCGTTGCATCGTTGAACACCGAATATCCGGCGATGACCGACAGCGCGTTTTCGCGCGACACGTGGCGCGCGCGGCGACCGACGATCGCGACAAGCTCCCCCTCGAAATCCAGTTGATGCGAACAGGTCGGTCGAATCAGGGGTGCGCCATGCGCAACCAGCGAGGTCGAGGCGCGAAAGAACACAACCGGAAAATCGGGCTTCTGCTGTCCTCCCTCCGCGGCATGATCGAGATAGTTCAAGCCGATGCAGATGATCTTTCCCGCCCTTTCGGTCGGCGGCAGAAAGCGCAGGTCCGACACGGGCAGACGTTCTGCCCCTGCATATGAGCCTGACGATATCGTCTTCAGGGCGCACGGGTCCGCTCGCAACAGGTCGGCCAAATCCGTGGGGAGCGCCGGCTTCGCACCGCTCAAGTCGATGACTTCATCGCCCTCGAGCAGGCCCAGAGCGGCCGCACCGTTTCGTTGAAACCTCACGATCGTCATGCGGCTGTTCCCCCAACGCAAAAATTGCAGATATTCATATGTCGCCGCCTTACCGCCCGAGACGCGCTCTTGCGGCGTCGAGAGCGCCGACGCAGCCATCCCACATCTCGCGCAGGATCTCGGCGACCGGGCGAATGGACTCGATGCGTCCGGCAACCTGGCCGGTGTTCGCCACGCTCGCGGCCATGTCGCCGTCATTGTACAATTCGAGGATTCGCTTGAGCCCGTCGCCGGCTTCGCCGGCCTCGGCCATCTCTTCGGCCCGGTCGGTGCGAACGACGCGCATGGTGGGCATGCCCTTGACGCTCAGCAGCAACGTGCCGAGGTCGTCGGCGTCCAGGATCGCCTGCTTGAAATTCATGTGCACCTGGGATTCCGCCGAGGCCAGCATGCGCGTGCCCATTTGCACTCCCTCCGCGCCGAGCGCGAAGGCCGCGGCCATCGAGCGGGAGTCGCAGATGCCGCCGGCAGCGACGATCGGAATGCTGACCCGCGACGCGACCAGGGGCAAAAGGACCATCGAGGAGGCGCCGAGGCGGTTCTTGAACCCCCCGCCTTCGATTCCCTCGACGATGAGTCCGTCGACCCCGGCATCGGCAGCCTTGAGCGCGGCCTCCAGCGTTCCAACGACGTGCAGCACGGTCAGTCCGGCATCGTGCAGGCGACTGGTCAACCGTTCGGGGCTGCCTGCAGAGGTGGTCACCACCTTGACACCGGCGTCGACCAGCACGTCGACGATCGCCGGATCGCGCATCGAAATCAGCGCGACATTCGCGCCAACCGGACGGTCGGTGAGTTCACGCACGCGTTTGAGATCGGCCCGTCCGCCCTCGGACAAGGTCTCGACAACCCCGAGGCCTCCGGCGTTCGACACCGCCGCCGCGAGCTGGGCGCGGGCGATGAACGTCATCGGCGCCTGCAGGATCGGCATCTCCACGCCGAGGAGCTGCGTCACGCGATTTGTCGACGACGCCGTCATGACTCAACGCCGCAAGCAAAACAGCCCGAAGCTCGTGCTTTGGGGCCTATGGCTTCAGGCCAAATATTCCACAAATGAAGATACTCCACTCAGTCCTCCGATTGATCCGGGTCGTCCCGCCACCGGGCACGATGGGCTTCATCGGGGTCGACTTCGACGCGGGGTTCGGCATCCACGATCAGATAGTTCCGGTCGGCAGCCGAATAACGCGGCCAGAACGGGAGTCCCGGGCCATTGGGATCGCCCTCGCGGGCAAATCGCACGAATGCGGCGGACCACATCCTTGCAATCCTCTTCACCGTCTCATCATCGGGGTCCTGACGGGTGAGGGGGGAGACTTCCCGCTCGAACTCGTTGAACACGAATGGGACATCGACGATATGGGTCGCGCCGAGCGCGCCGTTCCGAACCGGCGCCGGAACATCGAAGCGATAGAGCCAGGTGTCGTTGCCCGCCGCCGACATCGTCTCAGCAACCTCTATCGCCTGTCCGCGATGGTAGTCGGTCCAAATCAGCTCGCTGATCTTCGAATCGTCCGCCTCAGGGTAAGCGGCGCGCAGCCTTGAAACATAGGGGCGGCCATCCCCTCCGCGCATGATCTGCGACGCGATATTCGCCATCATCGGTGACGCCGGGGAGCGGTTCGCCGGGTCGATAAATGTTTCGAGGATGGCGGTCATTATCGTTCCCTCGTCCCGGGTCGTTCCGCTTATCAGCGGGACAGGTGTCGCCGGCGCCGTCTGTCGGGTGACGACGACACCGTCGAAGGGTCCAATGCCGATGAAGCCGCACCTATTCTGCAGCGCGAGCACTTCCTCGGAGGAAAGCGCGTAGAGACGCTCGATGAGGCGGCTGTCATCGACGCCGAGCGTCGTCTCGAGATCACCGGTGCGGTCGACCGGAAGCCCATCCGGGCTGCAGCCGGGGCTCATGGAAATGGCTTTGTGGTAGAGTCCGTCGGCGCTCGGCGAGGCGAGCAGCGCTCGAACCGAACCGCCTCCCGCCGATTGACCAAAGATCGTGACGTTGTCGGCGTCTCCGCCGAAGGCGGCGATGTTGTCGCGGACCCAGGCGAGCGCCGCGATCTGGTCGCGATAGCCGTTCGACGCAGATCCCGCGAAGCGTTCGCCATATCGGCTCAGGTCGAGGAAACCGAAAAAGCCGAGACGATAGTTCAGGCAAACCACGACGACGTCGCCCTGATCCGCCAGATTTCGTCCATCGAAGTCGTTGGCCGAGCCGGCGATCAGGCCTCCGCCATGAATCCAGACCATAACGGGTCGGCGCGCGTCGTCGATCGCCGGCGTGTAGATATTGAGGAACAGGCAGTCCTCGGAGCATGCTCCCGGCCCCAGCGGGCCGAGGAGTTCCGGGCAATAAGGCTCGCTCTGCATCGCCCGGTTGGCGTGGCGCGTGGCGTCATGCTCACCGTCCCAGGGGTCCAGCGGTTGCGGCGCACAGAAGCGAAGCGGGCCGACCGGCGGCCGCGCATAAGGCACGCCCAGGAAGATTTCGACGCCGTCGGACCGCGTCCCGCGGACCAGGCCGGCCTTGGTCTGAACCACAGTCATCGACGCGGCTCTTGACCGCCTCGACCTTCCTCCCACACCACCGGGAACGGCTCGGAATCGATCGGGTCGCCGTCCTGCAGCGTGTGACGATGATGCGGCTGAGGCAGCGCCGAGGGCCGGAAGAGGTACCTCACATCGTCGCCGCAATATCGCACCGAAATCGCGCGGCGGATGCGATCGGGCGACACATTGCCCCCCGAACCGTGCAGCGTCTTGTAATGATGGACGATGATGTCGCCGGGCTCGGAGGTATAAGTGACGATGTCATAGCGATCACGGTCGGCTTCGATATCCGGCTGCTCCGTGCCTTCTGCCCCCGGCAGGGCTGTGTTGGAGACAAAGAGGTTGGGCTTGAAGGTCGGCCCCCACAGATGCGAGCCCCGAACATATTGCATCGGCCCCATGTCGCCGGTCACGACGTCGGGCGAAACCCACATGACACAGACCTTATTCCCGTCGACGTTGAAATAGGGCTGGTCCTGGTGAAAGGCGGTATGGTCGGCGGTCCGCGGCGGTTTGAACAGCACCTGGTCGTCATACAAATTGACTTTGCGCGATCTGAGCAACGCCGCGGCGACCTTAGGAAGATCGGATTCGACGACAAAGCGGCGGACCGACGGAACCAGCATCCACAATCCCACCGCGGAGGTGAAGCGCCCGCGCTTTTCCCCCGAATCATCCAGATCGTCGCGGAGCACCGCGGCGCCCTGCTTGGCAAGCGCGTCACCGGCCGCAGTGATATCGTAGAACGCCTCGACCGAGGGCAGCCGGGCGAAGCTCTCGTTCAAGCCTTCATCGAGCCAGGCCAGGTCTTTCGCGTCGAGAACCTGGGGCAGGTGCACGACGCCGTCGGCCCAGAACCGGCTAACCTCTTCGGCGGTTATCGTACGCATGGCTTTCTCCGACGGTCTCCAATCGACCCGAACTCAACCTCACCTGCCGCTGCCCCGGTGAGAATGCCCTGACTCTCCGAAGGGCCGTCCCGTGTGGGGAGCGGCCTCACGGACTGCGCGCAGCAGATTGTTGCGATCTCACATGCACCGCAACAAAATCGATTTGTCAACTCATTATCGCTCATCCACCAGCCCCGCCGTCATGTCGGAAAAGCATGTCTGGGCGAAGGAGAGTCTCGAGTCCTAACATTGCCGCAGCGATTTCAATATGCTGAGAGCCGGTGCGCTGACTCACAGAGGATGCGGCGCCCGATTTTGGTCTCTCATCCCGCTCGACAAGGTGCCGGGCCCCGATTCTAAATTCGGCTTATCTTCGCTCTCTCTTGCTCACGAGCGATTTTATGCCCATAAATAGTTTTTCCGCCTCAGGAAGTCAGGTATTTTATGCAACCGGATGCCGACGAAAAAACACTCGCACGCAAAATCTACGCCTCGATTCGACCGAAGATCCTGTTTGGTGAAGTCGGGCCGGGTTCGCGCCTTTCCCTCAGGGAATTCTCTCAGGAGCACGGGGTTAGCCTGAGCGTCGTCCGCGAAGCGATGACCCGGCTCGCCTCGGAAGAGCTGGTCGAGGCGATCCCGCAGCACGGCTTCCGAGTCCGGTCGGCATCGATTCCCGACCTCATCGATCTCACCTGGGCTCGGGTTCAGATCGAAACCGCGGCGATCAGGGATTCGATCGCGAATGGCGACCTGGACTGGGAGTGCGCACTGGTCAGTGCGCACCACAAGCTCGCTTCGACAAAAACGACCGTCGACGGACGATGGAGCCCGCTCTGGGCTACGGCTCATAGCGAATTCCATGCGGCGCTCGCCGCTGCATGTGCAAGCCCCACTCTGCTTCGCATTCGCCAGCAGCTCTACGACGCTGCGGAGATCTATCGCTCCTGGTCCGCCACCTCGCCCGCGATCCGCGAGCGCGACGATGACGGCGAGCATGCCGCGCTCCTGTCTGCCGCCCTTTCACGCAATCCCGAACTCGCGGCGTCACTGCTCGCGCAGCATATTCAGGAGACCGCGCGGATGATTACGGAAATGCGCGAGCCGTCCGCCGAATCGGCACGCCGGAAAAAATTGTCGGTCGTCTGAACATTCAACAGCTGTTGGTTCAGGCTACAGCCGACCGACGATCGAGATCGAACAGACATTCTGGGAAGGTTGGCCGCCCAGGTTGTGTGTCAGCCCAAATTTCGGGTCAGCCAGCTGGCGGTCGTCGGCCCGCCCGTTCAACTGCAGATACATTTCGTAGAGCATCCGGATCCCGCTTGCACCGATCGGATGGCCGAAGCATTTGAGGCCGCCATCGATCTGGCACGGAATCTTACCGTCGGAATCGTAAAAGCCGTCGAGCACATCCCGGATCGCGCCGCCCTCGCTCGAAAGGCCCAGATCCTCCATCGTCACGAGCTCGGTGATCGAGAAGCAATCGTGCACTTCCAGCATGCTGAGCTCGGTTCGCGGATCGGCGATCCCCGCTTCGGCATAGGCCTTCCTCGCAGCGACGCGAGCGGTGTGGACATAGCTTCCGTCCCACTCGCTGGAATGCATTTCCCAGCCGTTGGAAACCGCCACCTGAAGCGCCTTGAAGGCGACGAGATCGGTCTTGCCCAGGCTGCGAGCGATTTCGGGCGTGGTCACGATCACCGCCGCCGCGCCGTCCGAAACGCCGCAGCAGTCGAACAGCCCCAGCGGCTCGGCGATGATCGGCGCGTTGAGCGCCTGCTCTTCGGTGATGGTCTTGCGCAGATGGGCCTTGGGATTCTTGGCGCCGTTGGCATGGCTCTTGACCGAGACATGGGCGATGGCGCGTTTCAAATCGTCTTTGTGAACGTTGTGCTTGGCCCGATAAGCGGTCGCGAGCTGGGCGAAGCTCGCCGGCGCAACGACATTGGGATACCATTGCGGAATGAAGGTGCCGACCGACGCAATCGGAAGGCCGGCATAGCCCGTGTCCTTCAGCTTCTCGACGCCCAAAGCGAGGGCGATATCGGCAGCGCCGGACGCGACCGCATAGACCGCGGCCCGCACCGCCTCGGATCCGCCCGCGCAGAAATTTTCGACCCGGGTGACACCGATGAAAGGCAATCTGAGCGCGATCGCCATCGGCGTGCCGCCGCGCCCGACGCCGACATCGTCCATATGCGTCGAAAACCATGCCGCATCGATCTGATCGGGCGTGATGCCGGCGTCGGCGAGCGCCTCGGTATAGGCCTCCACCATCAATTCCTCGGGGCTTGCGTCCCACCGCTCGCCAAAGCGGCTGCAGCCCATGCCGAGGATCGCCACCTTGTCCTTGATTCCGCTCGCCATCACACGCTCCAATGTTTCGCTATCATCGATCGGCCGTCAGGCCGCGCCCGCCGGGGTGGCCTTCCAGAAATAGCGGGTGAAGTTGCGCAACGGGTCGCGGTCCTTCACGCGGAAGACCATCTCCATCTCCATGCCGGTGTCGACTTCGCCGGGCGCAACATCGGTGAACTCCATCAGGATGCGACCGCCGCCTTCGAAATCGACCTGCCCGAAGTGGTGCGGGGGCGCCATATAATAAGACAGCGTCTCCGCCGACCAGCTCAACACGCGCGCCTTGCGGTCCGCCAGCTTGTAGGGCTCCTGCGTATCCAGCGCGGCGCCGACGGTGTCGTATGACAGCCGCGATGGCGGAAAATGAACGCTGCCGGTTTCGCGGCAGCGTCCGGCGATCAGCCCCATGATCGCGGCGCGATGGCGGTAGAGCGTACTGAGCGCGGTCTTCTTGTCCTGCTCGCCGCGCATCCCCTTTTCGAGCTCGAGCTGGCCGCGAAAGGCGAGGAACTTGGTATAGCTGGTTTCCTCGAGCCGGCGGTCGAGCCAGGCCGAGACGCCGCGCTTGGGGCGGAACGACCGGATCGCCTCGGTGACGCGCAGGACGACAGCCTCGGCGCCGCTGCCGAACTCGAGCAACAGGATGTTCTGGCCCGGCTCGGCGCGCTCGAGCACATGCGCCAGGACCAACAGCGCATGGCCGGCGCCAATATCTCCGATTTGAGCGGCAAGCGTGTCCACCACCGCCGACGGGTCGAGGCCGCAGGTGCGCGCGAGCTGCGCCGCGAGCCCGGCCATCGCGGTCGGGAAGATGAAGTGATGAATGCCGGTTGCCGCCAGGCCGGCTTTGTCGAGCGCCGTTTCCACCGCGCGCGGGGCGATCTTGGTCACGCCTTCATCGCGGATCCAGCGCTCCTCCCAGACATAATCGAAGTCGGCGCCGGCGCCGCGGAAATGATCGACGAAGTCGACCGTGACCGCGGCCGAGCCCAGAAATTCCGCGAGCACGGTGCCGGTGCCGAACAACAAGGCGGCCGCGCCATCGCCATAGTCCAGCTCGGCGGCGCTCGCGGCGCGGGTCTTGCGCAGATCCGAAGCGGCAAGCAGCACATTCGCTTCGAGCATCCCTGCCTTCGCGATCGCCTGCGAGATGCCGGACAGCGCCGCGCGCCGCGTGCCGGTCAGGTCGATTGCGTCCACGTCCTCGTCGAGGGTCAGGGCCGCGGCGGCAATTCCCGCGTTGAGCCGATCCGCAAATGGAAGCGTGTTGGAAACGAGGATGAGTCCGCCAATGTGGCTGCGATCCTCGTCCGCTCCCAGACAATCCCGCGCGGCCGCCACCGCCATGGTGACGCTGTCCTCGTCCCAGTTCGCCATCGCCCTGCTGCCGCGCGCCCGGCCTTTCATGCCCGGCGCGAACCAGGCATTGGCTTCATACACCGCCTGCCGGCTCAGCCTCAGACGCGGCAGGTAGCCGCCATAGCCGATGATGCCCGCTTTCACCTTATCGCTCCCTTCACTTGGCCGACTATGCGCCCGCGACAATGCCACGATCGCGCAGGCTGCCATACGCCCCTTCGCTCAGCCCCAGCCGACCGACGAGGATCTCCTCGCTATGCGCCCCAAGCCTGGGCGCCGGCGCCGCCTCGACCCGCGACAGGTCCGAAAAATCGAGCGGGATGCCGGGCGAAAGCCAGGTGCCGACGCCCGGCTGCTCGACGCTGCTGAACATCGGATTGTCCGGCGAGCAGGACGGATGCTCCCGGACCATTTGGGTCGCGGTCCGATACCTGCCCCAGCAGACGCCGCACGCATCGAATCGCTCGGCAACGACGGCGAGCGGGTGTTCCGCGATCCAGGCCCCGACGAGCTCGGCGATGCGGTGGCGAGCGCGATAGCGATCCCCCTCGAGGGCAAGGTTGAGGCCGGTCGCCTGTCCAAGCTCGGCGATGGCGGCGTCGATCTCGGTCGCCGCGCACAGCGACCGCCATTGCTTGAGCGTCAGCCCGACGACCATGACGCGCTCCTTGTCCTGGCACAGGAAGTCGCGCCCGAACGCGCCGAAGAGATAGTTGCCGGTCCGCTCCCGTTCGCGCCCCATCTGCGCCTCGGCAATGAAGCCGAGATGGCCCATGACCGCCAAAGCCACGTCCTCGAGCGCGAGCGTGACATGCTGGCCGCGCCCCTCCAGCCGACGATGCCGTTCGGCCGCCAGCAGGCCGACCGCGACCATCTGGCCGGTGATGCAGTCCCAGGCGGGAAGGATGTGATTCACCGGCTCGGCGTCGCCTTCCCCCCCGGTGAGGAAGGGCAGGCCGGTTCCGGGATTGACGGTATAGTCGACCGCCGATCGGCCGTGGCGATCGCCTTTGAGCGTGAGCTGGATCAGGTCGGGCCGTTTCGCCGCCAAGCCGTCATAGGCAAGCCATCCACGGGGGGGGAAGTTGGTGATCAGCATGCCCGCATTTTCGCCCGGCATGCAGATGATCGCCTCCGCCAGCTCCCGCCCTTCCGGCGAGGCGACGTCGAGCGCGACCGATTTCTTTCCCTTGTTGAGGCCGCACCAGAACAAGCTCGTACCGTCGTCGGCGATGGGCCAGCGACGATGGTCCAGCCCGCCGCGGATCGGATCGATGCGGATGACTTCTGCGCCGAGCTGCGCGAGCGTCATGCCGCCCAGCGGCGCGGCGATGAACGCCGACGCCTCGACCACCCGCATGCCGGCAAGGATCGTCGTCATGCCGCAGCGCCCTGGAGGGCACGCTGGAGCAATGTCCGGGCGACCACCTTCAACGCCAGCGTTTCCTCCGCGCCTTCGAAGATCGACAGCACCCGGGCATCGACAAAGTAGCGGCTCACCGCGGTCTCCTCGGCATATCCCATGCCGCCATGAATCTGGAGGGCCTCGCGCGTGACGAGCTCCGCCGAGCGGCAGGCGAACAGCTTGACCAGGCTTGCTTCCATCTGGCCCTCGCCATTGTCGAGCAACCGCCCGATCGCATAAGCGAGACGGCGGCTGGCGAGGAACCGCGCCGTCATCCGCGCAAGCTTGGCGCGGGTGAGCTGGTAGTCGGCCAGCGGCGCGCCGAACACCTTGCGATCCACCGCGTAGCGCCGCGCCGCGTCGATCGCGGCGCGCATCACCCCGCACGCCCGCGCCGCGGTCTGCATCCGGCCGCCGGTCATGCCCGACATGGTGAAATAGAAGCCCTTGCCCAAGCCGGCTTCGCCGCCGAGCAGATTTGCGCCGGGCACGAACAGATCCTCGAACGAAAGATCGAAGGAGTGCATCCCGCGATAACCGATCGTCGCAATCGCCCTGCCGGTCAGGCGGCCGCCCTGCTCCTGCCGATGGTCGAAATCATGGCCCTCAAAGGACGGCTTCTCGACGAGAAAAATGCTGAGTCCTCGGTGACCAAGCGCCTTGTCGGCCCCGGTGCGGGCCACGACCATGAGCAGCCCGGCCTTGCCGGCGAAGGTGCACCAGGTCTTGGCGCCGTTGAGCAGCCATCCGTCCTCGACCTTGGTGGCGCGGAGCGACAGGCTGGCGACGTCGGACCCGTAGTCGGGCTCGGTGATGGCGATGGCACAGAGCGGCTCGCCGACCGCGATCCGCGGCAGCCATCGGGCTTTTTGATCCTCGGTCCCCCCGGCCAGGAGCGCGCGGGTCATGATCTCGGGCCGCGTGATCAGGCTGCCGGCCGCCGCCAGCGAGGCTTCGGACAGCGCCTCGGTGACGACGATCATCGAAAGATTGTCCTCGACATCGTCGGGGGCGGTGCCGCCGTAAAGCTGCGGCACCGACAGGCCGAACACGCCCATCTGGCGCATCGGCTCGAGGAGGCTTTCGGGGACGGTCAGGTCCTGGCGATGAATCTCCTCCGCCAGAGGCGCGACGACATCCTTGCCGAATCGGCGGAAGGAGTCGCGCAGCATCGTCTTTTCATCGTCGAGCGTGATTTCATCGCCCAGGTCGTCGGCGTCGAGAAGGAGGCTGCCGGTTTCGTCGAGCGCCGCGCTTGCCAGGGTCCGGGACAGGAACTTGCCAAAGCCCGGCGCGTCGCGGATGGCACGGACGTCTCCGTTTTCCATGCCGAGACTCACCGCGATCAGATCCAGTCGAGCCAACGCGCTCAGCAGCGCCTCCGCGACGAAGGTCAGCGCAAGCCGCCTCGCCAAAGCGGTTGCGACGGCGGATTGATCGAGGGCGGTGCGCGCCGCCAGCAGCTCGGACGATGCGAACGCCAGCTCGTAGCAATCCGACTGCCGTCGATCGAGCGAAGCCGCGTCGAGCTTGCCGTCCGGCGCGCAGGCGGCCGCCAATGCGCCGCATGACTCTTCGAAGGCGCGCTCGGCCATGGCGAGCAGGCGATCGGGATCATCCGGGTCCTGGTGAGCCATTGCGCTCATTCCTCCTGTTCGGCAATTCGATTCGTCGCCGCCGTGTGGGCAATCTCCTCCAGGAGCAATCTCCTCCACTGAAATAATCTCATCCGTCATCTTGGATTGCGATCCGGACTCTCTAAAGGCAGGCGTGGTTGGCCCTGCTTCACGGCGCCGCACGATCCTCGGAGGCGAGCGCAATCTGCGCTGTGGAATAACCCAGCTCTGCAAGAATTTCGGCGGTGTGCTGCCCGAGCAAGGGCGCCGGTCTGGGGGCGGCAGCGCCGTCCGTCCCGTCAAAGCGCACCGGTGGCGCCGGCGCCCGGAACGTTTCACCGGTTGCGTCGATCGCGCCCTGAAAACAACCGGCAGCGATCGCCTGGGGATCTGACGTCACCTCGGCGGGCGTCATCAAGGGAGCCCAGACAACATCCTCCGCATCGAGCCGCTGGCCCAGCTCCGCGAGGCTCATCTTCGCAAAGGCCCAGTCGAGAAGCTCGACCAAGGCGGCCCCGTTTTCCTTCCGCGCGCGCGACGTCGCGAAGCGTTCGTCTGCGAGCCATTCTTCGTGTCCCACGGCGCGCGCGATATTCGGCCAGTCCTTGCCCGCCTGCCGTGCGGTCAGGCAGAACCAGTGGCCGTCGGACGCCATGAAGAAGTTGACCAAAGGATTTGCGGCGCCAGCGCGCGTTTTCGCCGTGGCCATCCGGCCGCGCTGCAGCTGCAGCGACAGATCGGTGCCCATGGCGTAAGTGCCGCTGCGCAGCAGCGACGTCTCGATCAGCTTACCCGCGCCGGTGCGATCGCGCTCGATGACGGCGGCGAGTATTCCGGCCACCGTCGCAAGCGAGCAGACATGATCGCCCACGGCAGTTCCCGGCGGCGGCGGCTCCTGGCCGGAAGCGGTCATGGACGCCAGGATTCCCGACCGCGCCCAAAACGCGGTGTGATCGAATGCCGGACGATCGGCGTCCGGGCCAGTGAGCCCAAAGCCGCTTATGCTCGCATAGATCAGGCGTGGATTCTCCTGCTGCAAAGCCGGCCAATCGAGGCCGTTTCGCTTCAGCATCGTCGGTCTGAGATTGGTCAGGAAGACATCGGCGCCGCGCACCAGTGCGCGGAGCGCGGCAAGGCCATGCTCGTTCTTAATGTCGAGGACGATCGAGCGCTTGCCGCGATTGTCGAGTTCGAACACCGGATTGACGGTCGCGACGGACGCTGCCGACGCAAGATAGTGCCGCATCGGATCGCCGCCCGCCGCTTCGACCTTTATGACGTCGGCTCCCCAATCGGCCATCAGCCCGCTTGCGCCCGGCGCGGCGACATAGCCGGCCAGCTCGATGACTCTTATGCCCTTCAACATCACGGCGAACTCATTTCCAAATGTGCGGAGCAGGTGCTCCCAAGGAGGCTGAGCCGGCGCCGCTCCCGGGCCGGCGCGCGAACTATCTCGGCGGCACCAGGCCACCGTCGGCAAAAAGAACCGAGCCGGTTATGAACGAGCCGGCGTCGGAGGTGAGCAGCATCGCCGGACCGATCATCTCGTCGGGACTCGCAATGCGTTTCAGGAGCTGGAGCTTCGGCAGGCGTTCCTGCATGTCGGGCGGGCTCTTGCGCACCATCTCGGTGTCTATGGTGCCCGGCGATAGAGCGTTAACCCGGATGCCGAAAGGCGCGAATTCGGCCGCCATGGCGCGCGTCGCCGCCAACAGCCCGGCTTTGCCGATCGCATAGAGGGAAACCATTGGCGAGAAGAGGAAGGCGGCGGGGGACAGGACATTGAGCACGGCTGCGTGCCGGCTCTGCTTCAGATGGGGCAGGGCCTCCTGAACGAGGAACACCGGCGCGCGCAGGTTGACGTCGAGCGCCTTGTTCCAAAGCTCGGGCGTCTGGGCGCCGAACGGAACCGCGATGCCGTTGGCGCCATTGTTCACGAGCACGTCCACACCCCCGAACGTGTCGAGCGTCTTCTGAACGAGTGCCTTGAGCGAATCGAGTTCCCCGAGATTCGTGGGCACGCCGATCGCCTCGCCGCCCATCGCCCTCAAATGTTGCTCGGTTTCCTCACAGACTTCGGCCTTGCGGCTCGCAACCACCACCTTCGCGCCGGCCGCCACATAGCCCTCGGCGAGGGCGCGGCCGATGCCGCGCGTGCCGCCGGTGACGATCACCACCCGCCCCGTCATGTCGAAAAGTCGGCCGAATTGCTCTTTGTCCACGTCCTAACCTCGCGCTGTCGTCATCACTCTAAGTCTTCGGGACCTGTCAGCGCGACGGAATATGGGCAATCATCTGGATCTCGACGATGCCGCCGTCGAGGAGAAGGTCCGTCGTGCCGACCGCGGTCCAGGCCGGATGAGGCGGCGACATGAATTCGTCCTTCACTGCGCCGAACGCCCGGAATTGCTCGACCTTCGAGCCCGCGAAATCGGGGGTGTCGAAGATGTGGAACGTGTTGATCATCGTGACGTCGGCGAAGCCGGCATCCGCCGCCGCGAGCGTCCTGCCGATCGCGCGAAAGGCCCGCCGCACCTGATCCTTGAACGCGGCCTCGTCATTCCCCTCCCCCGCCAGGCGGGCGGCGATGACGCCCGAAACGTAGAGCGTGTCGCCGGCGCGGCGGGCCGTCGCGAAGCGGAACGCGTCATAGGCTTCCCGGTCGCGGTCGCTGGCGAAAATGACCTCGCCACCGGAGGATGGAATGCGGGTGGGGGCGGCCGTCACAATGGCCGCCCCTCCCGCTCGCTGTCGGCAGCGTCCCAAGTCAGAACGTCAACCGACTCCGAAGTCGTGAGCACCGAACCGGGCAAATCAAAAGCGGATCCCGGTGCGCACGCCAAAGGTTCGCGGCTCGGAGATGTTGGCGCTGCCCACCGCGAAGGGGCTGGCCACTACCACATTCGTGATTTGGATATCGTTCTCCAGGTTCCGCGCGAACAGCTGCACATACCAACGCTCGTCATTGGGCCGAAAGGTCAAGGTCAGGTTGGTCTTGGTAAAGCTCGGCTGGCGATACTGGACCGCCGTCGTGAACCCGGTCCCGACATAGGAAGAACTGTAACGAGAATAGACGTTGAAAAGCAGACTGTAATTGCTTCCGATCGGCTGGGTGTAAGTATAGCCACCGGAAAGCGTGAATTCGGGTGAACTGTCGAGCGGCCTTCCGGCGAAGCTCGGCGGATTTCCAGCGCCCAGCGGGAAATAATCCACATAATCGGCATCGAGAAAGGTCACGGCCGCCTGCAGGCGGTGGCGCGCATTCGGAACATAGGTTGCGTCCAGTTCCACACCCATCACTTCCGCCGCGGCAGCGTTCGTGATCTGGCCCGATGGGGCGCCGTTGAGGGTGACGATGCTCAGCAGCTGAAGATTCGTGTAATCGTAGTAAAATGCCGCAGCGTTGAACTGCAGCCGGTTATTGTCGAAGCGCAGGTGGGCGCCAATTTCATAAGCTGTCAGGGTCTCCGGCTCATAGAACAGGAACGCGTTGGGATTGGTGCATCCCGGCGCCGGCAGGCATCCGCCGTTGAAGCCGCCCGACTTGTAGCCGGTCGAGACAGAGGCATAGAGCAATGAATTCGCATTCAGATCATAATCGATCCCGAGGCGCCAGGTCACCTTGTCGAATTCGACTGCGGCGTCATCCGGCGTCAGGAAATCCGTCGCGGGGTTGAAAACCGGCCCGAACTGCAGGGCGCTCCCCCCGACCCGCGACTTTCTGTCACGAGTGTAGCGAAGGCCTCCCGTCAGATGCAGCTCGGGGGTTATGTCGAAGGTCGCCTGACCGAAGGCCGCATAGGACCTCGCCTTGGTGGGATTCTCGATGATGTTGAAGAAACCGAAACCGAAACCGGGAGGAAGGACGGACAAAGTGGTGGTTTCCACCCGTTCCTTGAAATAATAGACGCCGACCTGCGCCCTGAACGGACCATTGCCGGTTGTCGCCAGGCGCAGCTCATGAGAATCCTGTGAGTGCTGATCGGCGATAAAAACGGGGGTCGCGACGAAAAAGAAGAAAGAAGACGTCTGATCCAGATCGGTTTCCCGGTGCGAACCGAGATAGGTCAGCTCCACGGGCCCCAGGTTCCAATTGAACTCGGCGGCGAGCCCCCAATTGTGGCCGCTCTCGGAACCGGCAATTGCCTGATTGTAGGTCAGCGTGCGCTGGATCCTGGAGTCCGAATCAAAATATCTCGGATTCAGCGGATCGGTCAGGTTGAAGAAATTCGTCAGCAGAACGCTGCTTTGTATACTGTCGGCGCCCAGCTCGCGATAATCTCCCCTGATCAACAGACTGGCGTCGCTGCTGAACGTGATCAGCCCCTGCACCCGCGCCGAAAGCTCGTCTCGCGAGTCGCCGAGTTCGATCGGATCGCCAGCTGCCGGAAAGAGATAATTGTCGTGCCGATCCCAGGATCCCGCGGCACGCAGTGCGAAGCCGTCGGTGACCGGAATGTTGATCATCGCATCGGCCTGCAACGTGCCGAGGTTTCCGACGCCGGCGTTGAGCGCCGCCTCGAACTCGTTGGTCGGGCGATTGGAGATCACATTGACGACGCCCGCGGTGGAGTTCCGGCCGTAAAGCGTTCCCTGTGGCCCTCTCAGCACCTCGATCCGCGCCTGATCGAAGAAGGCGATGTCGGCGTCCGCCGGTCGGGCGATATAGACTCCGTCAAGCAGGAAGGCGGCGGACGGATCGCCCTTGCCTGTAAAATCGAAGCTGGTGACGCCGCGAATGGTGATGCGGCTCGTATTGCCGGGATCGATCTGGAAATTCGGCACATATTGGGCAAGCGTCGAGGAATCGTAGACCCCCTGATCGTCCAGATCGTCGCCGCGCAATACGGTCAGCGCAATCGGCGTCTTGGACGCGAGCGACTCAACGCGCTGCGCCGTGACGACGATGTCTTCCGAGTCGCTGGCGGTGTTTTGGGCCAGCGCCTGAGTCGACACGAACGGAGCCGACAGGCATCCGACGAAAAATAAGGTAGGCGACGCTCTCATAAATCCCCCTTTGGGCCTGGCGCGAATCGCGAAACCTGGCTGGCCATCGACCTGCTCTTTCCGATCCAACGCCCGTTTGAGCGATTTTTATCGCTAGGATCGATTTAAACCCCGATCTTTATCGGATGTCAAACATTACGTACGTGTGAACCGGCCGATTTTAGGCGAGCGCAGCTGTTCGAGGGCGCCCCGGCCAGGTCGAGAAGCGACCGACTGAGCTTGCCCACCGACGCGACCCCTCGAGCTCCCCAGAGAGCTCCGCCTTGACAGCCCGCAAAAGGAGGGACAGCGCATCTCGGCTTGTGTCTTTTCGGCCATAGTCAGGCGGTAAAATTGACTGGACGACGTCACCACGAGGATGAGGCCGGGCTTCGCGGCCTGCTATTGGACGCGCCGCTCGACGAGAGCATGGCGCGCGCTCGCGCGCTGCGCGACAAAGGCCATGGGGTCATCCAAACCTATTCCCCGAAAGCCTTCATTCCCCTGACGCGATTGTGCCGGGATCGCTGCCATTATTGCACCTTCGCGCGGCCGACCGACCGCGCCGCGCCCTATCTCACCGCGGACGAGGTGTTGACGATCGCGCGGCAAGGCAGAGCCGCCGGGTGCGCCGAGGCGCTGTTCACCTTGGGCGACAAGCCGGAACTGCGTTATCCCGCCGCGCGCGCCCAGCTCGATCAAATGGGCCATGCCTCGACGATCGACTATCTGATTGCGATGTGCGCCATGGTCCTCGACGAGACGGGTCTGCTTCCGCACGTCAATGCCGGCGTCGTCACCCGATCGGAGATGAGCGCGCTGCGCGCCGTCTCCGCGTCGCAGGGTCTGATGCTGGAAAGCACAGCGGACCGGCTGTGTGAGCGCGGCGGCCCGCACTATCGCTCCCCCGACAAGACGCCCGCGACACGCATCGACTCGATCCGCCTTGCCGGGGAGCTGGCGGTGCCCTTCACCAGCGGCATTCTGATCGGCATCGGCGAGACCCGCGAAGAGCGCCTCGACGCCCTGTTCGCGCTGCGCGGGCTGCACCAGACGTACGGTCATATCCAGGAAGTCATCATCCAGAATTTCCGCGCCAAGCCGCGCACGCCGATGGCGAATGCGCCGGAACCCGATCTGGACGACCTGCTCTGGACCATCGCCGCCGCGCGCATCATTTTCGGTCCGTCGATGAACCTGCAGGCACCGCCGAACCTGTCGGACGCCGCCTTTCCAACCCTGTTGGATGCAGGAATCAACGATTGGGGCGGCGTCTCCCCGGTCACGCCGGATCACGTCAATCCCGAAGCGCCCTGGCCGGATCGTGACGTGCTCAGTGCGGGGACCGCCTCGCGCGGGCGTATTCTCGTCGAGCGCATGGCGATCTATCCGGACTATGCGCGCGACGAACTGAGCTGGCTCGATCCACGGGTCGCAAAGGCGGTCCGCCAATTGAGCGATTCCGAGGGATTTTTCCGCACACCCTCGGGGATCATCGGACCGGTCAAACGAGTCGGCCGCGCCGCCGATCCGGTGCTTGCGCGAAGCCTGGAACGCGTGCTGCAGGGTGAGGAGCCCGAAGAGGCCGATGTCGAAACGCTGTTCTCGGCGCGCGGCGACGACGTCGATCTGGTCTGCGAAGCCGCCGACAAGCGTCGCGCGCAAGCCTGTGGCGACACCGTTACCTATGCCGTCAACCGCAACATCAATTACACCAACATCTGCCTCTACCGCTGCACCTTCTGCGCTTTCGCCAAGGGCTCCACCGCCGAGCATCTCCGCGGCAAGGCTTATGATCTCGACGGGGAGGAGATCGCGCGGCGCGTCCTGGAAGCGCAGGCCCGCGGGGCGACCGAGGTGTGCATCCAGGGCGGAATCCATCCGGCTTATACCGGCGACAAATATCTCTCGCTGTGCCGAATCATCAAAGAGGCGGCGCCGGACATTCACATTCACGGCTTCTCGCCGCTCGAAATCAGTCATGGCGCGGCAACCCTGGGTATCAGCCTCGAGGATTTTCTGAGCCGACTGAAAGAGGCCGGTCTCGACACGCTGCCCGGCACGGCGGCCGAAATCCTCGACGACGAGATTCGCGCAATCATCTGCCCCGACAAGGTGACGACCGCGGAATGGATCACTGTCGTCGAGACCGCGCATCGCGTCGGTCTGCGAACGACCGCCACGATCATGTTCGGCCATGTCGAGCGGCCGAAACATTGGGTGCGCCATTTGCTGCGCGTCCGCGCCTTGCAAAGCCGTACCGGCGGCATCACCGAATTCGTGCCTTTGCCCTTTGTGCATATGGAAGCGCCGATGGGGCTGAGCGGTCTGGCGCGGCCGGGGCCGACATTGCGCGAGGTGCGGTTGATGCACGCCGCCGCCCGGCTGGTTCTGCATCCGCTCATCACCAACATTCAGGTGTCCTGGCCAAAGCTCGGCCCGGATATCGCGCGCCTCTGCCTCGATGGCGGCGCCAACGATCTCGGCGGCACGCTGATGAACGAGAGCATTTCGCGCGCGGCAGGCGCCTCGCACGGCCAGGAATGGCCGCCCGAACAGATCGAAGCCTTGATCCGGGCGGCAGGACGCGTGCCGAAGCAACGCACCACCCTCTATCGCCCCGTCGCGGAACAGCAGCACCGGCGCGCGCTCGGCGCACCATCGCTCGAGCCTGTCGTCCTGACCCCTCCGGCCCGAAAGCGCGTTGCCAGCCTCGCGCGTTAGGCGTTGGGCAGGACCAGATATTTCTCGCCCGTCGCCTTGCGCTGGTATCCGGCTGCGATGCCGGGTTGCAACATGTCGGCCAGGCTGATCTCGGCCGTATAGTGACTGGCGAAGGTCGTCGTCAGCTCGCTCAGAACGCGCTGCCGCATATGCTGGACGATTTCTGCCCCCAATTTTTTAAGGAACAGCGGCAGCAACCAGCCTTCGACGCTCCAGGAAAAGGTGAGCCACTTGTCGAGGACGATCGGTGACAGATCGAGCGCGCCGTAGACATAGACCTGCTGGAACGTGCCGCTGCCGTAGCGGAGGTCCAATTGGCCAGCACTATTGGCCGCGGTCTCCATCGCGTTGAGGATGATCGACGCCTGGCCGCCGCCGCCAATGGCATCGAAGGCGAGCGTCGCTTCCGTCGCGGTCACGGCGGCGAGGAGGTCGGCCTCGAAGTCCGGCGACGAGCTGTCGACGACCCAGGATGCGCCAAGATCGCGCAGCAGCGCCGCCTGCTCCGGCCGCCGCACGATATTCACCAGCTTTATGCCGTCCCTGATGCAGATGCGGTTGAGCATCTGGCCCAGATTTGAAGCCGCGGCGGTGTGAACGATCGCCTTGTGCCCCTCGGCTTTCATCGCTTCGACGAACGCGAGCGCGGTCATCGGATTGACGTAGATCGACGCGCCCTCGGCGGCGCTGACTCCCTCGGGAAGGAGGATGCAGTCGCGCGCGCGCAGCTTGCGCAACTGCGTATACATTCCGCCGCCAAATATGCCGACTTTCCGGCCGAGGAGATCGGAGACCGCGGCGCCGGCGCGCACGACGGTCCCCGCGCCTTCGTTGCCCACCGGTAGCGATTGGCCCATGCGCGCCGCGACGCGCATCATCGCCGCGGCCTGAATCGAAGCGGTGAGGACCGGCCGCTCGGCGGTCCCCTCGGCGCGCAGCGTCGACATATCGGCCGGGCCGAGCAGAACACCGAGGTCGGACGGATTGATCGGCGCGGCCTCGACCCGAACCACGACTTCGTCCGGTTCGGGCTCGCCGATGGCGACCTCATCCAGCGACAGTCGAAGCTGGCCCTTTTCCGTGATCAGCGAGCGAAGCTCGATCCCTTTCGACGCATCGTCCATCTTGCTCTCCCGAACTAACGTCACATTCCGCACGCCGTCAGGAAAATCCGATCGACAGCAGATTCTCGACCGGACGGTACAGATCTTCGAGATAGGCGACATCCTCGGCGTCGATCACGAGCTCCGTCGCTTCCACCAGCTGGTCCAGCTGCTCGATCTTGGAAACGCCGACGACGGGCGCGACGACGCCGGGCTTGCCGAGCAGCCAGGCGAGGGCAATTTGCGCCGGCGTCTTGCCGTGACGCTGCGCGACCTCCACCACCCGGTCCGCAATCTTGAACACGGCTTCGCCGCGATAGAGACTTTCGGTGCGCTTGCGGTCGCCGCCTTGCGAGCGCGCCGTCGAACCCGACGCGAAGTCCCCCTTGTACGAGCCGGTCAGGATGCCGCGCGCGAGCGGCGACCAGGGCATCAACGCCACGCCGCTCCGGACGCAATAGGGATTCATCTCCCGCTCTTCCTCGCGATAGACCAGATTGTAGTGATTCTGCATCGAAACGAACTGCGTCCACCGATTCATCTTCGCGGTGAGCTGAAGTTCCGCAAACTGCCAGGCGAACATCGACGACGCGCCCAGGTACAGCGCCTTGCCCGCCTTGATGACGTCGTGCAACGCCTCCATCGTCTCTTCGATCGGCACCGCGGGACGTCCGGGCATGCCGTGCGGATGACGATGAATGACGAGCTGGTCGACATAATCGAGGCCGAGGCGCTCGAGACAGGCATCGACGCCTTCCATGACATGCTTGCGCGACAGTCCCTGCTGATTGGCCCCGCCGCCCATCGGCATCGTGACCTTGGTGGCGAGGACATATTCGTCGCGGCGAAGCAGTTCGCGAAGCAATTGGCCAACGACCCGTTCGGACGCGCCGCGGCCGTAAGCGTCGGCGCAGTCGAAATAGAGCAGGCCGCGGTCGATCGCGGCCTTGAACAGCGGGCGCGCGTCATCCAGCCCCAGCGTCCAGTCGCCCTGATGGCCGCGGCCCGGCTCGCCGAAATTCATGGTGCCAAGGCACAGGCGGGACACTTCGAGTCCACAATTTTGGCCGAGCTGAACGGTCTTGAGCATGGCTTGGATATCCTGGCGTGGGCGCGGCGCTCAGCCGGAGATCGCTTGGCGATAGGGATCGAGATCCATTTCCGGATAGCGCCGCTGAACCGCCGCGCATGTCGCCGGTGTCCAATAGCGGTTGCCGGGTTCGGGAAAGCCAAGCACCGAACGCTGTCGCGGGTCCAGCCGGCACAACATCCTGCCGAGTTCGTCGTGCAATCCCTGGAGCGGCAGAAGTTTCTCGCCGGCCCAGGCCATGTCCCGACGATGAAAGCCGACATGCTGGGTAAAGCGCGAACCCTCGCTCGCCGTAGCCGCCGAGCCGCGGTGCAACGTCCGCACGGTATAGAGCAGAACCGAGCCCGCCGGCACCGTCACTGCCCGCTCGCGCGCGTAGAGTTCGGGCGCGTCGTCTCGAAACCACGACGCCTTGAGCCAGAACGGATCGCGATCGGTGAGCGCGATGTCACGCCAATAGGCGTCGGTTTCGCCGAACGGCAGGACGCGAGTCGGGCCGAGGTCGATCGTCACGTCGGAATAATAGATGATCGCCGAGAGCTGATCGACCTGATCGTCGGGCGGCATGACCATCGTGTGGCTCATCATGTCCACATGCATCGGCTGATCATATTCTTCGCCGCCGGCATATTTGCCGATCAGGCTCAGATGTCCGACCAGAATCGGATCGTCCAGCAGCCGCTCGACAAAATCCAGGAGGTTCGGGTGCAGCGCCACGTCGTTGAGCGCGTCGGCCGCCATCAAAGTGGCGGCATGCTGCGGAAAGTCGATCTTGGTCAGTCGTTCGATGCCCGGAAAATCATTCGGCCGGTCGCGGAAATCCTGCCACGTCGGGAAGATTCGCGCGAGATCGGCTTGAGCACGGCTCAGGAGATCGCCGTCGATGAACTTTTCCAGGATGATGTAGCCGTCGCGCGACAGCGCGTCATGATGGCTCTGATCGAAGATGATCATGCCGCCGTCGGATTTGGGTTTCAGTGCAGATGCCATTCAATCGCCTCCTTCTCCCACGCCTTCAGCGGCCGCTGAACTCGGGCGCGCGTTTCGCCGCGAAAGCGGCGGTCGCCTTTTTGTAATCATCCGTCATGAAGCAGCGGATGATATGCAGCGCCTCCCGATCGAGATTGTCGACCAGCGAGCCGTGATAGGCGGCATTCAGATTCTTCTTCATATAGCCGACGGCAATGGTCGGCAGGTTGGCGAGCTCGCGCGCCAATTGCGCAACCGCCGCCTCATAGTGGTCCGCGGTTGCGACCCGCGTCACCAGGCCGATCTCATGGGCTTCCTGGCCGGTGACCACCGCCGAGGTGAAATAGAGCTCGCGCGCCTTCGACTGGCCGACGAGATAAGGCAGGAAGAAGCTGCCGCCATAATCCCCGGAAAGTCCCACTTTGGCGAAGGCCGTGGTGAGCTTCGCGGTATCCAGCGCAATCCGCAGGTCACAGGCCAAAGCGAGCGAAAATCCGGCTCCGGCGGCGCCGCCCGGAATGGCGGCGAGCGTCGGCTTGGGCATCTCGTGAAGGATGCGGGACAGCTCCATTCCCTTGCGCAGATCGAGCGCGCGGCCTTCGAGATCAAAAGTGACGCTGTCGTCATAGGTGCTTTTGCGCTCGCCGCTGACGGTCGAGGCGAATGCCTTGACATCGCCGCCCGCCGAAAATGCTCCGCCCGCCCCGGTCACCACCACACAGCGGACATTCCGGTCCGCCGCGAGGCGAGGCAGCGCCTCATGCATCGCGTCCAGCATCTCCGCGCTCATCGCGTTGCGCACCTCCGGGCGATTCATCGTCAAGGTGGCCACGCCGGCGTCGAAGGTCTCCAGCAAGTGATCGGTCATCGCGTCGCTTTCCTGTCAAAATTGCAAAATGCGTTCGGCCCCGGCGCGACCGCCAGCCCTTATTGCTGCGCTGGCCGCTTGTGGCCCCAGAGGCTCGGATGATCGTAAGTGCGCACGCTCCAGGTGGCGTCGTCGACCTTGATCGCGCCGGCCCCGATCTCGACATCGAATCCCGAAGGCGTCTTGAAATAGAAAGACAGCATACGGTCGTTCGGGTGCTTGCCCAGATCCATGCTGAGCGTCGCCCCGGCTTCGCCCGCCCGGTCCCGCGCCCGCCCGACATCGTCTTCCGATCCGACCTCGACCATGAAGTGATGAAGCTTCTTGGGATAGGACGGCGCGCAGATGAACCCTACCGAGTGATGCCGGGGGTTGGCGTGCAGGAACGCGACATCGAAGGTCGCGCCATTGCCCATCGGGACCCGCACCCGATCGGACAGACGCAGGCCGAGCAGATCGACGTAGAAATGTTCAGTGGCTGCCGGATCTTTCGCAACGATCACGACATGGCCCACGCCCTCGTCGCCGGTGACGAAACCGGAGCAGACCACGCCGGATCGGAATGGCTCGCGGGCAACCGAGGCACCGCAGTAAAGTTCGATGGGAATGCCGCTCGGGTCGGAGACATGGAGCAGCCGGGCAACGCGGCGTGCCGCCGCGACGTTTGAACTTCCCTCGGTGACGGTCAGGCCCTCGGCCGTCAGGCGTTCGCGCAACCGTTCGAGTTCCGCATCCCCTGCCACTTCAAAACCAAGATAGGCGATGTCATCGGCCGGGCCGGGATGAACCATCATCCGCTGCTCGAGATTGTCCATGCGCAGCGCGAAAGTCCCGTCGTCCTCCCGGCGCGCGACCTGGAGACCAAGCAAATCCACCGCGAACGTCTCCCAGGCGGGCAGATCGCTCACTTCAAATCCAAGGTAACCGAGCTGTCGAACGGATGTCATGAAAGACGGCTCCTTCGGATCAGAGCATGATGTCGCCAAGATCGGCATTCTCGTCCTCAGCCAGGTGAAAGCGACCGACCATGCGCGCAGTCTTTTCCGGATTGTTGAGCGCGTGCGCGCGCATCGCGTGCAGGTCACGAAAGAATCGCTGGATCGGGTTGCCGAGAAAGATCGCGCGAGCCCCACTGGCCTCGAAGAGAAGATCGACTGCGGCAACGCTGCGCGAGACCGCGTGAACCGCGTCGTTGCGGCACCGTACGCGAGGAGAAAATGGAATGCCCTCGCCCAGTGCCGCGAGCGCGTTCAATTCACGCCAATCGCGCTCGAGCAGCGAACGCGCTGCATCCAATTCGGTTACCGCCTCGGTCAATCGCACATGAACGAAAGGATCTTCCGCGACCTTAGCTTTATCGAGGGTCGAGACCCGGCTCCGTGTCTGCGATCGGAACATTTCGAGCGCGCCCTCTGCCGCGCCAATTGCGGGCGCCGAAAGAACCGAGGCGAACACGCAGCCAAAGGGCAGCCGGTAGACTGGGCCGTCATTCAATGCCTGACCTGGGCTACGCAACTCGAAAGCGTCTCGTATGCGATGGGTGCGGTGCTCCGGGACGAAGGCGCTTTCGACGACGATTTCCTTGCTGCCGGTTCCGCATAATCCGGTCACGTGCCAGTCGTCATTGATTGAATAGTCGGATCTCGGCACCAGGAAGGTTCGAACATCCGGCGGCCCCCCTTCGCCCGGGACGACGCCGCCGAGAAATACCCAATGGCAGTGATCGCAGCCGCTGGAGAACGACCAGCGGCCCGACAGCTTAAATCCGCCGGGCACGGCCTCGACCCGTCCCGTCGGCGCATAAGACGACGAGATCAGTGCGGAAGGATTTTCTCCCCAAACGTCGCGCTGCCCCTGCTCGGGAAACAGGCCGAGCTGCCAGCTGTGCGCCCCGAGCACGCCAAGCACCCAGGCGCTCGAAGGGCAGGCCGTCCCGACCTCCATCACCGCACGGTAAAAGGTCCATGGGTCCAACTCGAAACCACCCCAGATCCTGGGTTGGAGCGCGCGCAACAGGCCCTCGGACTGGAATTGCGCCATCGTCTCGTCAGGCACGCGTCGCAATTGCTCGCATTCAGCGGCGCGTTCGCGCAGCGTCGGGACAAGGGCTCGCGCCCGTTCCAGAAATTGTTCCGCGTCCATGCCTTGCTCCCGATCGTCGCGTGCAGCCAACATCATGCTCTCCTGAGATCAGCGCCCCTTGAAGGCGGGCTTGGTCTTCTCGACGAACGCCTTCACCGCATTGCGATGGTCCTCGGTCTGGCTCGATCGCGCCATGCCGAATGCCTCGGCGTCGAGCGCCGTGCGAAAATCCACGGTCAGCGCCCGGTTGAGATTCTCTTTCATATAGCCATAGGCAATGGTCGGCCCCTGCGCCAACCGCCGGGCAAGCTGGAATGCCTCGTCCATCAGCGACTCATCGGGCACGACGCGCGGGAAAATCCCGAGCCGCTGGCACTCCATCGCATCGATCCGTTCGGAAAAATAATAGAGTTCGCGCGCCCGCGCCGTGCCGACGATCTGGGTCAACAACCAGGTGCCGCCATAATCGCCACTGAAGCCCAGCCTGGCGAAGGCGGTGGTCAGAAAAGCGCTTTCCGCCGCGATTCGCAGGTCGCAGGCGAGCGCAAGCCCCACGCCGCCTCCGGCCACCGCGCCGGGAATCGCGGCAATCGTCGGCTTCTGCAACTCGAAGAGCGCAGCGATCACGGCCGCCTGGTCCGAGCGCAGATGTTCCATGGCCCCTTCGAAGCTTATTGTCTCCTCAACCGCGCCGGCGTGGCGCTCGCTCATTCCGCGAACATCCGCGCCGCCGCAAAAGGCGCGCCCGGCGCCGGTGAGAAGGAGCGCGCGGATCTCCTGATCCCGCGCCGCGCGTTGAAACAGCACGCCCAGTCCCTGCATGATCGACCGGGACAACGCATTGCGTCGCTCCGGGCGATTGAGCGTTATGACCAGGACGCCGTCTTCGGTCCGCGCGAGCAGATCGTCGGTTCCCGTGTCGACTGCTAGTGACTCATGCGCCAACCCTTGGCCTCCGCAAGACGCGCACCGCGGCCTCCTCTTTCACCCTGAATCCGGTTGACATGTGGGAGGCTCTGGCTTTTAATCGATTTCACTTCTCTAAATCGATTGTAGGGCATCCGCAACCGGCAGAATCCGATCCCTTGGCAATCCTGTCTACCGCGCGCCTGCGTCATCCAGGCGCAAAGGTCCAACCCACAGATCGCGCTCGAGATATTATGAACGAAGTCCCTTATGCCCGCATGCTCGCTTACTGGGCCGAACGGCTCCCGGAAGGCGCGCCCGCAATCTTCCACGAGGAGGAGCAAATCAGCTGGTGGGAGCTGGAGGCCCGAACCAACCGGCTTGCCCGCACCTATCGCCGGCTCGGTGTCAAACCGAGTGATTTCGTGATGATCGCATTGCCCAACGGGATCGAATTCTTCGCCGCCGCCTTCGCGACATGGAAGCTCGGCGCCACGCCTCTCCCGATCTCGGCGCAAGTGCCCAAGCGCGAACGCGACCGGATCGTCGCGCTGGCGGATCCCGCTTTGGTGGTGGGGGTCTCCGAGGACGATCATTCGGGCCGCGCGACCGTCCCTCCCGGGTTCGAACCGGACGACTGTTCCGACGAGCCGCTCGAGCTGGTGATCTCCACCTCGTACAAAGCCATGACCTCCGGCGGCAGCACCGGGCAGCCCAAGCTGATCGTCGCGACCACGCCCGCGGTCTGGGATGTGGACAACGACTTTCTCCAGTTTCGCCAGGGCGGCTCGGTGCTCGTGCCCGGCCCGCTCTACCACACCGGTCCGTTCACCTGGGCCACGCTCGGCCTGTTCAAGGGCAATCGCCTGACCGTCACCACCCGGTTCGATGCCGAAAACACGCTCGCCCTCATCGAGCGGCAGCGGGTGACCAACATCTATACCGTGCCGACGATGATGCATCGGATCTGGAATCTCCCGCCGTCGGTTCGCAACGCTTATGATCTCTCCTCGCTCGAGGCGCTGTGGCACGTTGCCGCGCCCTGTCCGGTCTGGCTCAAAGAGGCCTATATCGAGTGGCTCGGCCCCGACGTGATCTGGGAGCTGTACGGCGGTACCGAAGCCCTCGGCACCGCGCTGATCAGCGGGCGCGAATGGCTGGAACATCGCGGCAGCGTCGGGAAGCCCCGGCCGACCTGCAAGATGAAGATCGTCGATGAAGCGGGCCGCGAGCTGCCACCGAACAAAGTCGGCGAGGTCTTCATCCAGCCGGTTGGAGGAACCGGAAGCACCTATCGCTATGTCGGGGCCGAGGCGAAGGTCAGGGACGGCGGCTGGGAGACTCTGGGCGACATGGGATATATGGATGCCGACGGCTATCTCTATCTCACCGATCGGCAGATGGACATGATCCTCTCCGGCGGTGCCAACGTCTATCCGGCCGAGGTCGAGTCGGCGATCGAATCCTTTCCGGGCATACGGTCCTGCGCCGTCATCGGCCTGCCCCACGAGGACCTCGGCAACATGGTGCACGCGATCATCGACGCCCCGGGCGGCGACGTCACGGAGCAGGCCCTGCTGGCGCATCTGGCGGAGCATCTGGCGCGCTACAAGATACCGCGCAGCATCGAGTTCGTCGACGAGCCGCTGCGCGACGATGCCGGCAAGACGAGGCGGCACGCACTCAGGGATGCGCGGGTCGCGACAAGCGCCAAGCCATCGTAGCGAGCCGTTCCGCTGGGCCGATAGCCTCCCGGAAGCGCGCCTCGCTCCGGGCCTGGTACGCGCTGGCGGTGCTGGTGCTGGCCACCGTCTTCGCCTTTGTCGACAAGCAGATCCTGGTGGTGGTCGTCGAGCCGATGAAGCACGATTTGGCGCTGCGCGACATCCAGATCGGCGAGCTGCAGGGTCTGGCCCCCGCCTTGTTCGCGATATTGGCCGTCTTTCCGCTGGCCTGGCTCGCCGACCGGTTCGAGCGCAGCAAGGTCCTGCTCGGTTGCGCGCTGTTCTGGTCGATGGCGACGGCGGCGTGCGCCTTCGCCGACGGCTTTGCCATGCTGCTGGCCTGCCGGATCGCGGTCGCGGTCGGCGAGGCCGCTCTGGTGCCGATCGTCTATTCGCTGATCCCGGACCTGTTCTCGGGACAGAGCCGGATCAGGGCCAATCTGCTGTTCTTCGGCGCGTCGGTCCTCGGTATCGGATTGGGGCTCACCCTGGCCGGTGCCGCGCTCGGGTTCGTGGAGTCGATACGGCCGGCTTTGCCGGAGGGGCTGAATGGGCTCGCCGGCTGGCGGCTCGCCTTCCTCGCCGTGGCGCTTCCGGGGCCGCCGATCGCGCTCGCGATCGCGCTCATCGGGACGACGCGCCGGACCGTCGCCCAGGCCGAAGGCCCGGGCCGGACTCATGTGCTCGATTATCTTCGCGCGCATCGCCAGACCGTCGTCGGCGTCTATCTCTCGGGAGGTTTCAGCACCTTCGTTGCCTTCGCCCTTTTCGCCTGGCTGCCGTCCGCCATCGTTCGCGCGTTCAACGGCGCGCCTGAAACGGTCGGCGCCAGTTTCGGCATGGCCTATGTCGCCGGCTCGGTCGTCGGCCTCGGGCTTGCCGCGGTCACGGCGTCGTTCTGGCGGCGCTGGGCCGGCACCGCCGCCGTGCCCCGGGCGCGCGCCGTCACCAGCCTGCTCGCGATCATTCCCATGCTGCTGATCGGCGTCTCAGCCAGTGCCTCGCAGGCCTATATTCTGATCGTGGTGCTTGTCGCGCTCGTCACCACCGGCGCCGCTTTGTCGCCGACGATGCTCCAGGATATGGCGCCGCCCGCGATCCGTGCGCGGATCATCTCCGGCGTTGCGATCACCAGCGCGATCCTGGGGGGCATAGGGCCCGTCGCGGTCGGGGCGCTTTCCGACGCCGTCGCCGGTCATCCGCGCGGCCTGATGTGGGCGATCGTCACCATCGCGACGATCGGATTCCTGTTCTGCGCCTTATGCTATCGGCTCGTCGAAACGCCCTTGCGCCGAACGGTCGCCGCGCTCGAAGGCACGGAATCCGAAGGCTAAGCCGGATACTCCAGGGGAGGTCTGACCCACCGAACCGCTCAGACCTGGTTCGGCCATAGCGGTTCGTCGGTGCCCAGCGGCACCACACCGCGTCTCCAGCGCGGCGGCGTGGCCGACATCTGCACCGGCGGGCGGAGGTGGGTCATGCCGCCGAAGCCGGTTTCGCTATGGATCGAAAAGGAGCTTATCTCATCCTCGCTCGAGGCAGTCGCACTTGCCAGCCGTTCCTCTCCGGAAAGGCCGAACCCGCGCAGCCACGTTGCGGTCTGCGCAAGCGAGACGCGGACGAGGTAGGAGCCGCCGTAAAGTGCGCGGCGATGCAGCGCGACCAGCGTGCCGAACGCCGCCAGGAAGCCGGTGGTGTAGTCGGTAACGGCGCCCGGCAGCAGCTCGGGCCGGTCGCCGCCTTGGACGACGGCTAGGCCGGTTGCGGTCTGCGCCAGCTGCTCCCAGCCTGGTCGACCCCGCCACGGCCCCTCATGGCCGTAGCAGTTGATCGCCGTGCAGATGATGCCGGGACGCATCCGCGCCAGCTCGGCCGGGCCGAAGCCGTGGCGCTCGAGCGCTCCCTGGCGATAGCTCTGACTGAGCACGTCGCTCTCACGAACGAGATCCTGCAGCGCGCGACGCCCGCCGGGCGTCGTCAGGTCGGCGAAAGCGGCGAACTTTCCATGGCCGGTATCGGCCACGCAGAACAGAAACGACGGCAGGTTCGGCGATGAGATCACCATCGCGTCGGCGCCATAATGCGCCAATGTCCGGGCGCAGGTCGGCCCGGCAAGAATGCGCGTCAGATCCAGGACCCGAATGTTTGAAAGCGGTGCGTCGCCTCCGTTGCCGAACGGCTCCGGCGCGCTGTCGCCGATCTTGATGATTTCGGCGATGGGCTGTCCCGCAACGACGCGCCCCTGTTCGCTATGGTCCCATTCGTCGGGTGTGCGCGCCAAAGCGGCGCACGCGCCGGCGGCGGCGACGGCATTTTCCAGATCGACGCCCCTCCACCTTGCGACGGCAGCCTTCACCGCGTCCGGTTCGTCCGCACAATCAAGGACGCGCAAGAGCCGCCTGGTCCCCTCGGGAAAGCTTGGATGAAGATAAATATATCGTTCGTCCCTGGTTTTCTGAAAACCGTCCGCGGCGGTGCGGCGGGACTCGACCTGGCGGCGGATCGCGTCGGCCGGCTCGGCGTCGTCGAAACGCTGATGCAGGAAGCCGACGAGGGCGGCGCCGGCTTCGCGGGTGCCGACGGCGACTTCTTGGCCCTCGCCGCTGCGCAGCGTCCAGATGTCGGCGGCAATCACGGCCCCCGCGGCAATCGCCGCGGCGGCGACCTCATCGGCGTAGAAGCGGGTCCTGAGACAAGGGGGCTGGCTTTCGATCCGGACGAAATCCGGCGGCTCGCGCCCGGCGAGCCGCATCAGATGGTCGAGCGCAATATCGGCTACGGACACCGCCATTCACCTCCGGCATTGCGATCGCCCGGAACGGCGCGTCGAGCAATGCGCGCCCCGAGCCGGCAGAGCGTCAGGCGACCTTGACCATGCGCTTGCCGCGATTGTCGCCCGCGAGAAGACCGATCAGAGCGCGCGGCGTGTTTTCGAGGCCCTCGATAATATCTTCGCTGACCCTCAGCCGTCCCGACCGAACCCATGCCTGAAGCTCCGCGAGCGCCGCGTCGCGTTCGGACTGGTAGTCGGAGACGATGAAGCCCTGGACGATGAGCCGTTTGACCACGAAGAGGCCCGGCACCCCGCGCGGCCCATGCGGCGAGGGTGCGCCGTCATATTGCGAAACCGCCCCGCAGCAGACGATGCGTCCATAGTCGCGCATTTGGAAAAGGCAGGCTTCGAAAATGTCGCCGCCGACATTGTCGAAATAGATGTCGATGCTGCCCTGAGCGACGCGCTTCAGCGCCTTGAACACCGGCTCGGACTTGTAGTCGACCGCCGCGTCGAACCCGAGTTCGCGCACCAGCCATTCGCATTTCTCGGCACCGCCGGCGATGCCGATGACGCGGCAGCCCCTGATCTTGGCGATCTGCCCGACCAGCGAGCCCACCGATCCCGCAGCGGCGGAGACGACGACGGTCTCGCCCGCTTTGGGCTTGCCCACCTTCAGGAGACCGAAATAAGCGGTGAGCCCGGCCACGCCGTAGACGCTCAACAAATGCGTCAGGGGCTCGAGCCTGGGCAATTTCACTGCGGCGGCCGCCGGCACCGCCGCATAGTCCTGCCAGCCGGTATCGGCAAAGGCCAGATCGCCAGGGGCCCATTCGGGCGCCCTCGATTCGATCACTTCCGCTACCGCGACGCCGGCCATGATGTCGCCGGCACCGACCGCGGAACGATAGGTGGCGCCCTGCATCCAGGCGCGATTGGCCGCGTCCAGCGAAATATAGCGCACGCGGACGAGCAGTTCGCCATCTTGGGCCACCGGCATGTCCGCCTCGGCGAGACGGAAATGGCTCTCCTCCAGCCTGCCCTGCGGCGTTTCGGCCAGGAGAATTTGGCGGTTGGCATTGGTCATCGACCGCTCCGTTGCGGGTTCGTCGAGGGCTCGGATCGGTCGGCGAGAATGCTGACGCGATGCCGACCGACGAGGGTCCGAACCCTAGATGCCAAGCCCGGATTGGTCGAGCGTGCGCGTCAGCCGCGAACGAAAGAGCGCGGCGCCTTCTATTCGCCCTTGATCACCGCGATCGCCTCGATCTCGATCAGGGCATCGGGGTGAACGAACTCTTTAACCTCGACCATCGTGGATGCGGGGAAATGGTCCGGATCGAAGAATTCCAGGCGCGCATCGTGAATCTCGCGGAATTTGGAGATATCGGTCACGAACACGGTCACCTTCACGATGTCGGACGGCGTCGCGCCCGCCCAATCCAGCACCGACTTGATGTTCTTCAGCACCTGGCGGGTCTGGGCACCCATATCGCCTTTGCCGATCATGTTCAGCTTCTCGTCGGTGGCCAATTGTCCGGAGATGAACAACAACTCGCCGCCGGAAACGCGCACTGCACTGGAGAAAGCCGCGCGCCCCGAAAAGTGACCCCACTTTTCCTTCATCGGCCCGCCGATGGGAAGAATCTGCTTTTTCATCATGGCCTCCTGAAAAATCGAATGGGCACACGTCGTGACCGGGCGCGCGCCGAAATCCGATGAGGCGACTCCGTCGCCGTCGCGAAGGGCATAGCGAAAAAAAACGATTGGGCAATGAAAAATCGTTTTCATCTGCACTGTGGGCATGGCATCCTTTTTGCGGATACCCACACGCATGAGCGTCGTGCTGCTCGGCAGCAGGTTGTTTGGAGGAGAAAGCATATGACGGAGCGGATGGTCGAGGCCAACGGCATCGAGCTTTGGTGCGAGGATTTCGGTACACTGGGCGACCCGGCAATCCTGCTGATCATGGGTGCGGGCGGTCAAGGGATCATATGGCCGGACGATTTCTGCCGTGCGCTTGCAGCCGGAGGGCGGCATGTGATCCGCTACGACAATCGCGACACCGGGCAATCCACATGCTTCGACTTCGCGACGCACCCTTATACTGCCGCTGACGTGGCACGCGATGCGATTGGCCTGCTCGACACCTTCGGGATCGAGCGCGCGCATGTGGTGGGCGCCTCGATGGGAGGGATGATCGCCCAGACGCTGGCGATCGAGCATCCGGAGCGCGTCCGCACTTTGGTCTCAATGATGTCGACCCCGCTCGGCCAGGGGTTCGTACGAATGATGAGCGGCGAAAGCGGTCCGCTCCCCTCGCCTTCGCCGCGCGTGGTGGAGGCGCTCGCCGCACAGGGATCGGACGCGCCGGCGACGCGCGAGGAGCAGATCGAGGCTGCCGTCGACATGGCGCGCTTGATTGCGGGGGACAGGGACCCGTTCGACGAAGCCGCGACTCGCGCTCTCGAGGCGCGCATGACGGCGCGGGCAAAGAACCCCGAAGCAGCCGTGAATCATATTCTCGCGATCGGAGCGTCGAAGGACCGAACAGAGGATCTATCGCGTATCGCGACTCCAACGCTGGTGATCCACGGCACCGAGGACCCTTGCCTTCCTCTCCCCCATGGTCAGGCGACCGCCGATGCCGTTCCGGGGGCGCGGCTGCTGGTGATCGAGGGCATGGGTCATTCCATTCCGGTCTTCGCCCGCCAGCAAATTGTCGATGCGATCCTGGAGCATACCGCCGACAACGACTAGCATCGCCACAAGACGATTATTCCTTTACAAATCGATTTTATGGCTCCAAGCTTCGCCTGATTTGCCGGCAAAAACGCCGCCGAGAGAGCATTTGGGAAAAGAAATTCACTGAGGCGTGGCGATCGGCGCCGCGACCACCGGCCGGCTTCGTCCGAGAGAACATAAGCAAGGTCGTCTGTCGAAGCTGAACGTCTAATCTGCGAGAGGATCTGCCATGGCCGTTACCGGCTTCGAAATCTTGGAGCCCGAGATTCGCCGCGATCCCTACGAATATTATGCGCGTGGCCGGCGCGAAACGCCGGTGCAGCAGGTGGGGTCGTTGGATGTGTTCCTCATCTATCGCTATGCCGACGTACAGGCGATCCTGCGCGACCCGGAACTTTGGGCGCGGCCGGACACCACGCTGCGTCCGCAAGACGAGGAGTCGGAACAAGAGTCCGCGAGCGACGTCGCAGCGCATAGCCGGCGGATAAGCGGCCTGTTGCGGCACGTTTTCGCGCCGCGGGTCGTGCCGCGCCTGGTCCGCGACCGCGACGCGCACCTTCGTGAACTGGTTGACCGGTTGCTGGACGACGCGCTCGCTCGCCGGGAGGTCGATCTGGTCGATGCGCTCGCCTCCCCGCTCCCGGTGACGGTGATCGCGGAAATCCTCGGGGTGCCGGTCGAGGATCGCGACCGCTTCCGCACATGGTCCAACGAGATCACCGGCGCACCCACATCGGATCTGTTCGGACGGCCGGTCGATGTCGAGCAAAAGGAGCGCGGCGAAACGGGCCGCGCAGAGATGTCCGAATATTTCGCCCGGATGGCGGAGGCACGCCGGCGCGAGCCGAAGGAGGATCTGATCACCGCGCTCGCTCATGCCGAGTTCGAAGGCAAAAGAGTCACGCGTAACGAGATGCTCGAGATATTGATGCTGCTGCTGATCGCCGGAAACGAGAACACGACCTCGCTGGTCGGGAACGCCGTCGTCCAGTTCATCAGGCATCCGGACGCATTCGCCGAGATCCGTCAGGATCCCGAATTGCTTCCGAGCGCGATCGAAGAGGTCCTGCGCTTCGAATCGCCGTTCATGTTCGATCCGCGCTTCGCTTCCCGCCCGATCGAGCTCCACGGCGTGCAAATCGATCGCGGCCAGACGGTGCTCTGCATGCTCGGTTCGGCAAACCGCGACGAGACAGCGTTCGAACGCGCCGACCAGTTCGACATTCGCCGGACGCCGAACCGGCATATCGCCTTCGGCTTCGGCCCGCATTTCTGCCTCGGCGCCAATCTGGCGCGCCTGGAAGCGCGCATCGCGCTCGAGGCCCTGCTCAAGCGTGCGCGGAGCATCGAACTCGCGTCCGCGGAGCCGCTTCCCTTGAACCCCTCGCCATTCTCGCGCAGCTTCCATTCGATCCCGGTGGTGCTCGAGGCTGCCTGAGCGTGACGAGCGAGCTTGGACATTGAGAGAGGATCCGGACGTGGCGCGTCATGAACCTGCGAATTGGGCACGAATAATCGACGATAGGATTGCCGACACGTCGAACGCCGCGCAGCGCGAAATGCTGGAAACGCTGAAGAAGCGTTTCATGAGCGCGTTCGAGCGCGACATCGACGGATTCCTGAGCACCTTCGCGCCGGACTTCGTGCGGATCACGCATGTCGGCGGATCGGCCTTCAGCTCCGACCTCGACGATATCCGCGCTTTGGCCGAGGCCGGCGCCTTCACCTGGCCCGAGCTCGACCGCCTGATGGTCGACGGCAACACGATCGCCGTCGAAGGCCATTTCAACGTCATTCTCGCGGACGCCGCGACGTGCGCGGCGATCGGCGTGGCGGTCGACGAGCCCGACGCCAAACATCTCCTGTCGGCGCATGCCGTATTGTTCCTCGAATTTCACGACGGCGTTCAGGCGCGTGAGCTCGCTTATGCCGGCACGTCGCCCGCCGTCTCGCGATTGGCCGACGACGACATCCTCTGCGCGCTGTCTATGAGCCCGGCGGCGGCATGACGCGGACCGCAAAAGCAGGCCGCATCCCCCTTCGTACCAAGATCCTGTACGGCGCCGGCGATATCGGCGTTGCGCTATCGCAGACCGCTATCCTGAGCTACCTGCTGTTCTTCTATACCGACGTGGCCGGCCTGGGCATCGGCCTTGCCGGCCTGGTCGCCGGGATCGCGCGCTTCTGGGATGCGATCATCGACCCGCCCATCGGCTACCTCTCCGACAAGACGCGAAGCCGGTTCGGCCGTCGACGCGTCTGGCTCGCCATCGCCGCCGTTCCGCTTGGCCTGTGTGTCTATTTGATATTCTCGCCGCCGACGGGACTGAGCCAATGGGCATTGTTCGGCTGGATGCTGGCGACCTACCTGGTGGCCCTGCTGTTCTTCACGATGTTCTTGACCCCTTATTACGCGCTCGGGGCCGAGCTTTCGGACGACCCGGAGGAGCGCACCCAGATCGCCGCGATCCGCCTGATGTTCCAATATATCGGTTCGCTTGCCGGGGGCTCCATGCCGCTTCTCGCGCTCAGTTATGGGGAGCCGCGGCAGGGCTATAGCACCGCGGCCGCTGTTTTTGGGGCGCTTGCGGCAGGCGCGATCCTATTGACCTTCTTCGGAACGCGCGAGCGCGAAGCCCCTCCCGCGGCGGAGGCATCCGCCGGGAATTTCTGGAGCGGCCTCCGGCTTACAGTCGCCAATCGTCCCTTTCGTATCCTGTTCCTGTCCTTCATCGTGATGAGCATAGGCGCCGGCCTGGGCACCTCGGTCTCCATATATGCGTTGATCTACTGGGCCGGCTTTACCCAGGCCGAGATCGGGATGCTGTTTCCCTCCATACTTGGCGCCGCGGTGCTGGCGCTGCCATTCTGGACTTACTGTTCGGCGCGCGTGGGCAAGGATCGCACGCTGTTTATTCTCTTCATTTATCTGGCAGTCGTTTTCTCGGCGCTCTATTTGCTGCCCCCCGTCAAGCCGTTGGTATGGGCAGTCATGGTCTTGCAGGGCTTTGGCGTGGCGGGCTTTGCGGTCTCGATCTCGCTGCTCGCCGATGTGCTCGATCATGACGAGCTTGAAACCGGCGAGCAGCGTGGCGGTGCGTTCTTCGGCTTATGGACCTTCGCCAGCAAATTCGGCCTCGGCGCCGGTCCGCTGCTGGCGGGCGCGGCTTTGGGGTTGGCCGGATATGTGGCCAATCAGCCCCAGACCGGTCAGGTCATCGAAGTCATACGGCTGGTCTTCGGCCCCGTTCCCGCCCTCTTCTTTCTGGCCGCCGCGATCATCATCTCCCGCTTCCCGCTTAGCCGCGAAGCGCATCGCGAGATCCAGGCCGAGCTCCACCGCCGCCGCGCCGCCCGGCTGGAACCGGGAGATCTCGCGACATCGGAACAATGAGGCCGTCAGCATGCAGAATTATCAGCAAATCACGACCGAGCTCGACGAGGGCATTCTCACGCTCACGCTCAATCGCCCGGAAAAGCTCAACGCTTACACGCTCACCATGGGACTGGAGCTGCGCGACGTCTTCGAGCGCGTGAATGACGATGACGATGTTCGCGTTGTCATCGTCACCGGCGCCGGCCGCGGATTCTGCGCAGGCGCGGACGTCAACGCGGATTCGGGCGACTTCGCGAACCGTTTCGTAAGGTACGCGAAGGAACAAGAAACGCGCATCGAGAACAGATTTGTCGACGGCATCTTCAATTGCAACAAACCCTCGATAGCGGCGATCAACGGTCCAGCCGTCGGCGTCGGCATCACGATGACGTTGCCGATGGACATTCGCATCATGTCCGAAACGGCGCGATTCGGCTTTGTCTTCGCGCGCCGCGGCCTGATTCCGGAATCCGGCAGCTCATGGTTCCTGCCGCATATCGTCGGCTTGCCGCAGGCGTTGCGCTGGTGCCTCGAGGCGAAGATCTATGACGCGGCCGAAGCGCTGCGCGGCGGGCTGGTCAGCGAGATCACCTCAGCGGCGGACTGCCTGCCGCGGGCGAAAGCCATTGCCCGCACGATCGCCGACGGCACCTCCGCGGTCTCGCTCGCCTTGACGCGTCACTTGTTGACGCGATCCTATGCTCAGCCGCATCCGATGTCGGTGCTCGAACTGGATGCGCAACTGGTGCGCGAGATGAGTCCCGGACCCGATGTCAGGGAAGGCTTCCAGGCCTTCGCGGAGAAGCGCGAACCCCAGTTTCCGGGCAAGGTCAGTGCCGATATGCCCGCGAGCTTCCCGTGGTGGACCGACGAAAACGACTGATTCGTGCGCCCCCGACAAATGAGCAACAGCATGACCACGCCCGCCGCTCCGGAGACGATGCTGCCAGGCCTGCCGGGCCTGATGCAGACCACGCCGCTTCAGATCATCGATATCCTCAAATTCGCGGCCACCGCACATGGCAGCGTCGAAGTGATTTCGCGCCTGGTGGACGAACCGATCGCGCGTTCGACTTATGCGGCGGAGCTCGAGCGTAGCGAGCGCGCGGCCAACGCACTGCAGCGCCTCGGCGTGAAGGCCGGCGATCGCGTCGCATCTCTGGCCTGGAACACCCATCGGCATTTCGAGCTGTTCTACGCCGTGACCGGCATCGGTGCCGTCCTGAACACCGTGAACCCGCGCCTGTTCGACGAGCAAATCACCTTCATTCTCAACCATGCCGAAGCGGGCGTGCTGCTGTTCGACAAGACCTTTCTGCCGATCGTCGAGCGCCTCAAACCGCAGATGCAGACGGTCAAGACCTTCGTGATGCTGAGCGATGCGGGCGTCCACGCGCCGGGGACGGTCGGCGCTTTGTGCTACGAACAATTGCTCGCGGCGGAGAGTGACGGCTTCTCGTGGCCGGTTGTCGAGGAAAATGCCGGCGCCTTTCTCTGCTACACCTCGGGGACGACCGGCGACCCCAAGGGCGTGCTCTATTCGCATCGTGCCGTGGTGCTCCACGCTTTGGCGTCAGGCCTGAACGGCGCGTTCGGCTTCGACGCTTTCGATGTGGTGATGCCCTGCTCGTCGCTGTTCCACGCCACCGCCTGGGGGGTGCCGTTCGCAGCGCCGATCAACGGCTGCAAGTTGGTCTTCCCGTGCGAGAAAATGGACGGCGCGAGCCTGCAGGAGCTGATCACGACCGAAGGCGTAACCTTCTCCGGCGGCGTCCCCACGATCTGGACGATGTACCTCGCTCATCTCGAGCAGAGCGGGCAGCAGCCGGGCAAGCTCGAACGCCTGGTTATCGGCGGTTCCGCGGTGCCGCGGGCGATGGCCGAAACATTCAAGACCCGATACGGCGTCCGCGTGCTGCAGCTCTGGGGTATGACCGAGACCACCCCTCTAGGCGTCATTGCCACGCCAACGGCGGCGCTCGCCGCGCTCGGCGAAGAGGCCATGGACGAAGCCATCTGGACCCGCCAGGGGCGGCTGCAATTCGGCATCGAGCTCCGCATTGTCGACGAAGACGGCAACGATGTCGCCCGCGACGGCGAGACCTCCGGCGCGCTTCTGGTGCGCGGCCCCTGGACGATCCAGCGCTATTTCCGCGCGGCGAAGGACGCGGCCAACCGGGACGGGTGGTTCGACACCGGAGACATCGCCACCCTCGACGAATTCGGCTTCATGCGCATTACCGATCGCACGAAGGACGTCATCAAGTCCGGCGGCGAATGGATCAGTTCGATCGATCTCGAAAATATCGCCGTCGCCTGTCCGGGGGTGAAAATCGCCGCCGTGATCGGCGTGGCGCATCCGAAATGGGAGGAGCGCCCGCTGCTCATCGTCGAAACCCATGACGGCGCGAGCGTGAGCACCGACGACATGCTCACGCATATGGGCGCGCACGTCGCCAAATGGCAGCTTCCGGATGAGGTCGTTTTCGACCGCGTGCCACTCACCGCGACCGGCAAGATCGACAAGAAGACGCTGCGGCAGGCCTATTTCGATCGCTACAGCAAATAAGCGAGAGGCCGACGGCCCTAGTCGCGACGGGCAAGCGCGGCGACGCAGGACGAGCGATCGATGCTGCGGCCGTCGAGTTGTCGGGTGTCGACATAGGTGACGACCGGCTCGCCGCGACCCTCGCCCGGCGGGTAGAGATAGGCGTCGAGCACGCAGGCCGCGCCGAGAAATTGCAGCTTGCGTCCATCGCCCTCGCGCAGATCCATACCGGGGGCACCCAGGCGCGCGATCAATGTGCGCGCCGAACTTCCGATCAGGTCGAGGCCGCTGATTGCCGCCGCGACGGCTGGCGGCGGTGGCGGCACCGCCGCCGCCGATTGGGGGCGGGGTGCGCTGGGCACGCAGCCGCAAAGCAGGCCGACGGCCGCGATCGAGGCGAAGAGCGCGCGTCTCATCACTGCCCGCACAGAGAATCACGGACGGTCTCCCGCCTCAAGCCGGCGCGCCGCGCGGCGAGAACGCCCTGCCGCAAACAGGCGGGCGCGCCTGGTTCCGAACGACCCTTCGCGTGCGAATGATCAGGGTCTATGAAGCGGACATGGCCGCCTTGCCGCCCTTCCACCTTGCCTTCCCGGTGCGCGACCTCGACGAGGCGCGCGGCTTTTATGGCGGTTTGCTCGAGTGTCCCGAAGGGCGCAGCGCCGAGCAATGGATCGATTTCGATTTCTTCGGCCATCAAATCGTCGCCCATCTCGTACCGGACCTCGAACCCGCGGTTCACGGCAATCCGGTCGACGGCCATGATGTGCCCGTCCCGCATTTCGGCGCCGTGCTGTCGTTCGCGGCCTGGGAGAAGCTGGCGGCGCGGCTTGAAGCGGCGAACCTGGATTTCGTGATCGCGCCGACGGTCCGCTTCGAAGGCCTGCCAGATGAACAGGCGACGATGTTCTTCCGCGATCCTTCGGGCAATGCGCTGGAGATCAAGGCGATGCGCGATCCGGACGCGCTGTTCGCCAAGAACCCGAGCTGATCACCCGGGCGAGATCGGTCATGTGCGCCCCTGGAAGCCGGCGAGAATCTCGCACACCCAGCGTCCCGCGATCAACGCGGTGGTGTCGCTGACGTCGAGGCTGGGGTCGAACTCGGTCAGGTCGACCAGACGCACCTTCGGATGGGCCGCGATCAGCCGCGCGGCGCGGAAGAAATCGCGCGCGGCGAGGCCGTCCGGCCGTGCGCCCGGCGCGCCCGGACATTGCCCGCGGTCGATCACGTCGATGTCGAAATCGACCAGAATCGCCTCGACATGGTCAAGCCGCGCAAACGCCTCGGCGAGCGGCAGTTCGATCCCGTCCCGGAGCCGATCGATGGTGAAGATGCCGATGCCCGCGCTCTGGGCATCGCCGTGCATTTTCGCGCTGTTCGCGAACGGCGCGAGGCCGAGCTGGCAGATATTCCTTCCGGGCAGCCCGTCCTCAAGCAGGCAGCGGACCGGATTGCCGTTCATCGGTCCCTGATCGGTCTCGCGCATGTCGAAATGGGCGTCCAGCGTGATCAGCCCGATCCGGTCGAGCGGCCAGCCGAGCGCATGGGCCGCGGGCCGGGTCACAGCATTGTTGCCGCCGATCAGGAGGGTGAGCGCGTGGCCGAACGTGCAGGCTTCGACCGCGGCCCGGATCGGCTCGAAGCCCTGCGATGGCATCAATCCCTGCACCCGGACATCGCCGGCATCGCGCACCGCCAGGTCGAGCTCGAGTCCCGCGACCAGGTCGAACGTGCTGAACCGACGCAACGCGCGACGGACCGTTTCAGGCGCGAGGTCGCACCGGCCGGGCGTCACCGATCCCGCTTCCATCGGCGCGCCGAGCAAGGCGACCGGCGCCGCTGTCTCGTCCACGAACAGATCGGCGACCGATCTCCAGCTCATGGCTTTGCCCATATGCACGCGCACGCTCGAACGCCAAGCCCGATTCCGAAATCGGCCCGGCGTCCGAGATTCTTATTGTCGCATCGCCGATGCCGAAAACCGGGAACCACTTTTCGGCGCGATGCTCTAAAAGGCCAGTCATGTGGGATCGCCTATTGATCGACTGCCATGTCGCGACGATGGACCCGTCGGTGCGCGCGCCGTTCGGCGCGATCGAGAATGGCGCGATCGGGATTCAGGACGGCCGCGTCGTCCGCGTCGGCCGGCGGGTCGAGCTCGCCGGCTATCAGGCGGCGAAGGTCGAGGCGCTCGGCGGTGCCTGGGTGACGCCGGGGCTGGTCGACTGCCACACCCATCTCGTCTTCGCCGACAATCGCGCCCACGAATTCGAGCAGAGGCTCGCCGGGGCGACCTATGAGGAGATTGCGCGCGCCGGCGGCGGCATCGCATCGACCGTCAAGGCGACCCGCGAGGCGAGCCTCGACGATCTGATCGAGGCGTCACGGCCGCGGCTCGAGGCGCTGATGCGCGCCGGCGTCACGACCGTGGAGATCAAGTCGGGCTACGGTCTCGATATCGAGACCGAGGTGAAGATGCTGCGCGCCATCAAGGCGCTCGGCGAAGGCGTGCCGGTTCGGATCGAGCCCACTCTGCTCGCGCTCCATGCCCTCCCCGCCGAATATCGCGAGCGGCGCGCCGACTTCGTCCGGCTCGCGGCCGAGGGCATGCTGGCGGCGGTGGCGGGGCAGGGCCTCGCGACCGCGGTCGACGCTTATTGCGAAGAGATCGGCTTCACCCGCGACGAGGTTCGCGCCTTGTTCGAGACTGCCCAGGGGCTCGGCTTCAAGCTCAAGCTCCACGCCGAGCAGCTCAGCAATATGAACGGCGCGGCGCTCGCCGCGCGCGCGAACGCGATCTCCGCCGACCATCTCGAACATGTCGACGAGACCGGAGTCAGCGCAATGGCCGAAGCCGGCATCACCGCGGTGCTGCTGCCCGGCGCCTTTTATGCGCTCAACGAGACGAAGAAGCCGCCGATCGGCCTGTTCCGCCGCTATGGCGTGCCGATGGCGGTCGCGACCGACTGCAATCCCGGCACCTCGCCGGTCCTGTCACCGACCCTGATGCTCAACATGGCCTGCACCCTGTTCGGCCTCAGCCCGGAAGAGGCGCTGGCGGGGATGACGCGCAACGGCGCGCGCGCGCTCGGCCTCGACGAGAAGGTCGGCACGATCAGCGCCGGCAAGGCGGCCGACCTGTGCGTCTGGCGCGTCAACCGCCCCGCCGAGCTCTGCTACTGGATCGGCCTGCCCGGGCCCGAGCGGCGGATTTTTGCCGGAGAAGACGTCTAGGGTCCAGATCCTAGTGCTGGCCGGGCCTAAACTCGGCAACGAGATCGAACCTGTTCCCTGGGAACAGTTGGCGCACATGAGTGACCGCCGACTCGACGCGCCAAGTCCATCGCTCAACCTCCAGGCACGCCGCCCCTTCCGCAATCCTCAGGAGCAATGCCTGCTCACGGGAGGCGTTCACCGCCCGAATCACATGGCGTGCGCGAGTCCAGGGCATGCGCTCCAGCAGCCAACTGCCCGGCGAGATGTCGGCAAAGGACTCGCCTGCGGCTTCGGGTACCGCTGCCAGGGATATGAAGCGCGCCTCCAGACCGAACGGCGCACCATTCGCACAATGGATACCGTCAACCCGCAATGCCGGCACGCGGATCGCTGTTTCCCCAGAGAGCTCATTGCGACGCGCCGGCCGACGCAGGAGAAGATGCCATCGATAGGTTTCGCCGCGGCCCCCGATCAGCTTCTGGAGGTCGGGAACGTCGAGCACGGCCGACTGGACGTGCGGGTGAGCCACGAATGACCCTGCTTTCCGGCGCCGTTCAATCAGACCGGTGCGGGCCAGCTTCTCAAGCGCCTTGCTGACGGTGGCGCGCGAGCAGCCATAAGAGGCAACCAGTTCGTGTTCGAACGGAATGCGGTCTCCGGGCCGCAACTCGCCGGACTGGATGCGCGCTTCGATGTCGCTGCGAATGCGCTGATCGAGCGTTACGCGACCGCTTTCGAAAGGCCGCTTCGGAAGGGATGCAAACGTCGACATTTCATTGCCAACAAACATCTCCGACCGATTATGTCTAGACATAATCGGCTTGGCTGGGGCATGATCCGCTCGCTGAACCGCCGACCTCATTCCGCTTCTGACGAAAGGCGCCCCGTGAACCGGAGAGACAACAGCCGTCATATCGAGGCGCCGACCGGGACGATCCTGAACGCAAGGAGCTGGGCGACCGAGGCGGCGTTGCGGATGCTGATGAACAATCTCGATCCGCGGGTGGCCGAAGCACCCGAGGAGCTCGTGGTCTATGGCGGCATCGGCCGGGCGGCGCGCGACTGGGAAAGCTATGACATGATCGTCGCGACGCTGAAGCGGCTTGGCGACGAGGAGACCTTGCTGGTCCAGTCGGGCAAGCCGGTCGGCGTGTTTCGCACCCATCGGGATGCGCCGCGGGTGCTGATCGCCAATTCGAACCTCGTGCCCAAATGGGCGGATTGGGCGCATTTCAACGCGTTGGATCGCAAGGGGCTGATGATGTACGGCCAGATGACGGCCGGATCGTGGATCTATATCGGCACCCAGGGGATCGTTCAGGGCACCTACGAGACCTTCGCCGAGATGGGGCGGCGGCATTATGACGGCGACCTTCGCGGGCGCTGGATCCTGACCGCGGGACTGGGCGGGATGGGCGGCGCGCAGCCATTGGCGGCGGTGATGGCGGGAGCGCATTGCATTGCGATCGAATGCCAGGAGAGCCGGATCGCGAAGCGTCTCGAGACGCGCTATCTCGACCGGCGCGCGACCGACATTGACGAGGCGCTCGACATGCTGCGCCAGTCGCCCGAACCGATCTCGGTCGGCCTGCTCGGCAATGCCGCCGAGATTCTTCCCGAGATGGTGAAGCGCGGCATCCGGCCCGACGCGGTGACCGATCAGACGTCGGCGCACGATCCGATCAACGGCTATCTGCCGATCGGCTGGAGCGTCGAGCAGTGGATCGAGCGGCGCGAGCGCGATCCCAAGGCAGTCGAGGATGCGGCGCGAGCGTCGATGGCGGTCCATGTCGAGGCGATGCTCGCTTATCAGGCGATGGGCGTGCCGACGTTCGATTATGGCAACAATATCCGCCAGGTGGCTAAGGACGAGGGAATCGCCGACGCATTCGACTTCCCAGGCTTCGTCCCGGCTTATGTGCGGCCTTTATTCTGCCGCGGCATTGGCCCGTTCCGCTGGTGCGCGCTGTCGGGCGACCCCGAGGACATCTACCGGACCGACGCCAAGGTGAAGGCGCTGATCCCGGACGATCCGCATCTCCATCGCTGGCTCGACATGGCGCGCGAGCGGATCGCCTTCCAGGGGCTGCCGGCCCGGATCTGCTGGGTCGGTCTCGGCCAGCGCCATCGGCTCGGACTGGCGTTCAACGCGATGGTCGCCTCGGGCGAGCTCAAGGCGCCAATCGTGATCGGCCGCGATCATCTCGACTCCGGCTCGGTCGCCAGCCCCAATCGCGAGACCGAGGCGATGCAGGACGGCTCGGACGCGGTCTCCGACTGGCCGCTGCTCAACGCCCTCTTGAACACGGCTTCGGGCGCGACCTGGGTCTCGCTGCACCATGGCGGCGGCGTCGGCATGGGCTATTCGCAACATGCCGGGATGGTGATCGTCGCCGACGGCAGCGCGCAGGCGGCGCGGCGGCTCGAGCGGGTGCTGTGGAACGATCCGGGCACCGGGGTGATGCGCCACGCCGATGCCGGCTATGAGACCGCACTCGCTTGCGCGCGCGCGCAGGGGCTCGACCTGCCGATGGCGCTGCGATGACCGCGCTCCGGCCCGGATCGGTCAGCCTCGCCGAATTGCGCGCGATCTGGGACGGCGCGCCGGTGACGCTGGCCGATGAAGGGTGGACGGCGATTTCCGAAGCGGCCGCCAATGTCGGCCGGATCGTCGCCGGCGGGCGCACGGTCTACGGCATCAACACCGGGTTCGGGCTGCTCGCCCAGACCAGGATCCCGGCGGATCGGCTCGAGGAACTGCAGCGCAATTTGATCCTGTCGCACAGCGCCGGTCTTGGGGCGTGCCTCAGCGATCGCATCGTCCGGCTGACGATGGCGCTGAAGGTGATCGGGCTCGCGCGCGGCCATAGCGGCGTGCGCGCTGTCGTGGTCGAACGGCTGCTCGCCTTGCTTGCCGCCAACGCCTTGCCACGGGTGCCGAGCCAGGGCTCGGTCGGCGCTTCGGGCGACCTGGCGCCGCTCGCCCATCTCGGCGCCGCCTTGATCGGGGCCGGGCGGATCGCGCTGGATGGCGAGGAGATGCCCGCGGCGGAGGCGCTGGCGCGGCTCGGGCTGGAGCCGCTGGTGCTCGGTCCCAAGGAAGGGCTGGCGCTGATCAACGGCACCCAAGTGTCGACCGCGATCGCGCTCGACGTGCTGTTCAGCGCCGAGCGGGTGTTCGCGTCGGCGCTGATCGCCGGCGCCTTGTCGCTCGACGCGCTCAAGGGGACCGATGTGCCGTTCGATCCCCGCATCCACCAGGCGCGCGGCCAGCCTGGCCAGATTGTCGTCGCCGCGGCGCTGCGCGCGCTGATCGAGGGCAGCGAGATCCGCGCCAGCCACCAGGGCTGCGACCGGGTGCAGGACCCCTACAGCTTCCGCTGCCAGCCGCAGGTGATGGGCGCGGCGCTGGACCTGATCGGCAATGCCGCGCGCACGCTCGAAATCGAGGCCAATGGGGCCAGCGACAATCCGCTGCTGTTTGGCGAGGAAGCCCTGTCGGGCGGCAATTTCCACGCCCAGCCGGTCGCGTTCGCCGCCGACATCCTGCTGCTCGCTCTATGCGAGATCGGTTCGATCTCGGAGCGGCGGGTCGCGGTCCTGATTGACCCCAAGATGAGCGGCCTCCCGCCCTTCCTGATCGAGGATAGCGGGGTCAATTCGGGATTCATGATTGCCCAGGTCACCGCCGCCGCTCTGGTCTCGGAGAATAAGAGCCTCGCTTATCCCGCGAGCGTCGACACCATCCCGACGTCGGCCGGGCAGGAGGACCATGTGTCGATGGCGACCCACGGTGCGCTGAAGGCGCGCCGGATCGCGCACAATGTTGCGGGCGTCGTTGGTGTCGAACTGCTCGCCGCGGCGCAGGGAATCGACCTTCACGCACCGCTCGCCACCGCACCGGCGCTGAAGGGGGCGATGGCTGAAATACGAGCCTCGGTGCCGTTCCATGCCGCCGACCGCTATCTCGCGGACGATCTCGCCTGGGCCCAGCAGGCCGTGCTGGACGGCGCCCTTTCGAGCGCCGTCCAGAAGGACATCTTCGAAGCCGGCTCTTCGCGCTAGCGGATCGTGACCGTTCCGCCGGTCAGCGCGCCAAGGCCGAAGAAGCTCGCGACCAGGGTCGCGACGACCATCGCCACGACGAAGTAGAGCACGATCTGCACGACGATCACGACCACGGTATAGCCGATCGCCTTATCCTCGCTGACGCGCATCAGGCGCGGCAGGCCGAGATAGAGCAGATAGAGGCCGTAGAGCGCGCCGATGAAGCCCAGCCAGGCGAGCATCGGGATGATCTGGAAGATGCCGCACACCCAGCCCGCGGTCTGGGCATAAGCCGCGACCTTGAAAGCCTTGAGGCTGTCCTTGGTGCCGCCGAAGGTCGGCGCCAAGGCGTCGATCACGAGCGCCGACACATAGACCGCGACCAGCGACAGCACGTAGGTGAGCACCGCCGATCCGACCGAATATGCGATGGCCGGCTTATAGGTGACGCCGAGCACCGAAATGCCGACGACCTGTTGCCCGACCAGCAATGCCAGCGGCCCGATCGCGGCGAGGATTATCACATAGGAGGTGTAGATGCCCCCGACCGTCGCGGGCTCGGCGTCGATACGCGGCCATTCGGTCTTCGGCGACACGAGGATATTCTTGACGCGTTCGACAAGCGACGCGGGCGCACCCGGCATCGGATTGGTGGGTCCGTCTGTCATGTATGCCCCTCCTTGTTGGATCGCAGGGAGTGAAGCATGTTCGGGCGCAAATCTCAAGCGATCCGGCTCAAATGCCAAAAAGCCCCGCCGAAGGCGGGCGATGCGGGTTGGGAGGCAGGATTTGAACCTGCACCTTCGGGTCATGGGCCTGACGAGACGCCACGTGGGACGCCGCTGACCCGGAAACGCAAAAAACCCCGCCGAAGCGGGGCTTTGCTGGTTGCGGGGGCAGGATTTGAACCTGCGACCTTCAGGTTATGAGCCTGACGAGCTACCGGGCTGCTCCACCCCGCGCCAGCTGCTCTCCCCGATGAAGGGGAGACAAAGTGAATGGGTTC